>Ga0209495_1000093_pt1 | contig 67272 bp, 58 predicted proteins | sample EN1Hudsemesocosm_FD_184629 | JGI IMG/M metagenome (GOLD analysis project Ga0209495, IMG submission 184629) | Methane-oxidizing microbial communities from mesocosms in the Hudson Canyon - EN1E Hudson Canyon (SPAdes) (version 2) | ecosystem: Environmental > Aquatic > Marine > Cold seeps | place...
CGACGGTGGCTTCAATACAGGCTGGAGTTAAACAAGTTCGTAACGGAAACTATGATTGCGTTATTGCTCTGGGTGGCGGAAGCCCAATCGACAGCGCCAAGGCGATCGCGATATTAGGTAAATATGGCGGCGAAATGCGCGATTATAAATTCCCTAGAATCGTCGACGAACCAGGCCTACCAGTTATTGCCATTCCCACGACCGCTGGTACCGGTTCGGAAGTAACCAGAGTAACAATTATCTCCGATGAGATTACCGATGAAAAAATGATGTGCTTGGGGATTGGTTTCATGCCAACAGTCGCTTTAGTTGACTATGAGTTGTCAATAAGCGTGCCGGCGCGCACCACCGCCGACACGGGCATTGATGCCATGACTCATGCTATCGAAGCCTATGTCAGTAAAAAAGCCAGTGCGTACACGGACACCCAAGCAATTGCTGCGATGAAGCTAATTGGTCCTAATCTTCGAAAGGTATACCACAACGGTGGTGACAGAGACGCGCGTGAACAGATGATGCTAGGCTCTACACTAGCTGGAGCAGCCTTTTCTAACGCCTCTGTAGCGTTAGTGCACGGCATGAGCAGACCTATTGGAGCGGCTTATCATGTACCCCATGGCCTTTCTAACGCAATGTTACTCCCAGCAGTAACAGAATTCTCAATTCCAGCTGCAGCCGAGCGTTACGCAGACTGCGCCCGAGCAATCGGCGTGGCGGATAATAGTGATGATACTGAAGTTGCCAACAATAAATTAATGGACGAACTTCACGCTCTGAATAAAGAGCTACAAGTGCCTTCCCCTGAGGAGTTCGGGATTGACCGTCAGCATTTCTTTAATAATCTGCAGACGATGGCAGAGCAAGCTCTAGCGTCAGGATCACCAGCAAATAATCCAAGAGCACCCAATGCTGAAGAAATTATCGAGTTGTACAAGAAGCTCTGGTAACCAATAAAGTGATACACCATGTACATTTAACCATTTAATATCGAGGAAAATATTATGACCACAGTAGGGCATTTAATTAACGGTCAAATACTCGCAGATAGCGAGCGTACGCAAGACGTGTACAACCCATCCACAGGAAAAGTAAGTAAACAGGTTGCACTGGCATCCAAAACGACCGTTGAGCAAGCGATTTCTGCCGCAGAGGCAGCCTATCCTGCATGGCGCAATACCCCCGCTATCAAGCGTGCTAGAGTCATGTTTAAATTCAAAGACTTGTTAGAGCAGAATGCTGACAAAATCTGTGCACTTATAGGTGAGGAGCATGGAAAAATCTCCCATGACGCAGCCGGTGAATTGCAGCGCGGTATCGAAAATGTTGAATATGCCTGTGGTGCTCCTGAATTACTCAAGGGCGAACACAGTAAGAATGTCGCTCCCAATATTGACTCTTGGAGCGAGTTTCAACCACTAGGCGTGGTTGCGGGAATCACTCCATTTAACTTCCCTGCAATGGTGCCTTTATGGATGTATCCAATGGCAATTGTGTGTGGCAACTGTTTTATTTTAAAACCCTCTGAGAGAGATCCAAGTTCTACTCTATTTATCGCTGGGCTACTTAAAGAGGCAGGGCTGCCAGATGGTGTTATGAATGTAGTCAACGGCGATAAAGAAGCCGTTGACACTCTTTTAACGGATGAACGCATCAAGGCCGTTAGTTTTGTAGGCTCAACACCTATTGCGGAGTACATCTATAGCACTGCAAGCGCCCATGGCAAACGTTGTCAGGCTCTAGGAGGGGCTAAAAACCACGCTATTGTGATGCCTGACGCCGACATGGACAATGCGGTAGCTCAGCTTTTGGGAGCGGCTTTTGGCTCTTCTGGTGAGCGCTGCATGGCACTATCTGTCGCTGTTGCTGTCGGCGATGCCGCCGCAGATCTGCTAGTAAGTAAGATGGCTGTGGCGATGAAAACTTTGAAAATAGGTCCCTGCCATGATGCCAACAATGACTTCGGGCCTGTGATTACAAAACAACATCAACAAAAAGTTTTTGGGTACATTGATAGCGCTGAGAACCAAGGGGCAACAATTGTTGTCGATGGTCGGAATCCCAGTGTTACTGGCCATGAAAATGGTTTCTATGTGGGCGGTACTCTTATTGATCAAGTGACTCCCGAGATGGACAGCTATGATGCGGAAATTTTTGGCCCTGTTCTTCAAGTAGTGCGCGTGGATACCATGCAACAAGCTATGGACCTTATTGATGCTCACGAATACGGCAACGGTACCTGCATCTTTACCCGCGATGGTGAAGCTGCGCGCTACTTCTCTGATCATATTCAGGTGGGCATGGTTGGGATCAATATTCCACTCCCTGTGCCTGTGGCGTACCACAGTTTTGGTGGGTGGAAGCGTTCATTATTTGGTGATTTACATGCCTACGGTCCAGACGGTATCCGGTTTTACACCAAGCGGAAAACCATTACCCAGAGATGGCCCTCAGCCGGAGTTCGAGAAGGTGCCGAATTCTCTATGCCAACCATGAGTTAATTTAGGTATCTTGATGACAAATAACGGTAGAGAGAAAGGATCAGCTATTGCCCGGGTAATGGCTATTATTGAAGCTGTATCTAAGGCGGAGAGACCGCTATCTCCTGCCGATCTCTCTCACCAGTTAAGTATCCCAAAACCCAGCGTGCATCGCTTACTAAACCAGCTGGAAAGTGATGGTTATCTGCAAACGTCGATGCGCGGACTCATCGTGCCGGGCAATCGGTTGCATGGAATGGCCTTAGGAATATTATATAGCAGTCGATTTAAAGCGCTAAGACAGGCAATTTTAGAAACATTAACAAGTGAAATTGGTGAAACTTGTGGTATCGCCATCCCAAATGGCACCGAAATGATCTATTACGATAGAGTCCAGACCGATTGGCCTCTGCAAATTCATCTACAGGTTGGTAGCCGTACACCGACCTGGTGCACCGCCAGCGGTAAGCTTTATCTCAGTTCTATCAACAGAGATCGGCGTTTACGTCTAACTAAAAGACTTCCTCTCAAGCAATATACTCGCAACACCATTGTCGACTCAGATATTCTTGAAGAAGAGTTAGGGATTATAAGGAAAGCGGGGATTGGTACAGATAATGAAGAGTTCGTCGACGGAATGGTAGCCTGTGCTGTACCTGTTTTAGATCGACATGGAAAACTTTTTGCTTGTCTCTTTACCCATGCACCGGTCATCCGCAAAAGCCTTGATGAATTACTCGGTTATGTACCAATGCTAACTAATGCTGCGATGGAGCTAAGCCGTTTAATTGATGATCCTGACGGTGACCTTGAGGGTGCCAAATAGTTAGTTCAGCGGTCTATGAAACTAATCTCCTGCACCAGCGCGGGAAAGCTCCGTAGATTCAACGAGTACTCTAGCGACTAGATCATCAAGAGTTTTCCATAGCGCCTCGTCTATCTCGATACCCTGCTCAAGAGAATCTCTATAGCAGTCCTCCATTTTCGCGGAGTCATAGGTATCAATTAACCTTCCAAACTTAAGATATTGCGCGTATTGATTTTCGACAATCTTCAAACTAGGACCACAAAAAACCCTCAAAGATTGTGTATCAAACTCCTCAATTAAACTAAACGTCTTGTATTCAGGTAGTAAGCCGCCTGCTTCGACAGATACTTTTACGCAATAATCAAGCTGTCTCCAATAAGCAACGAAAGCAACATTCCTTTCTGCGGCTTTGACCAACCGCTGAATAATAAAGGTGCGGTTATAGCAATTGATCAATTCCAGTCCCGCACTCGAATCTGCTGTGCTCGCCGCTCTGAGGAGATCGACTGCCTCACTACCGCACAATAAAATCGATGTCCCTCTGCCATCCAGAACGAAATTATGTCCGTCTTCTTGAGTAAGATCTGCATGGACGGGTGCAGTGGTATTTAGATAAGATAGGGCCGCTATTAACCGATCAAAACCATAAAAACCATGGGCTTCCAACCAAATCACCATATCAGCAGCGTTATGGTAATCTCCAGAATGAAAGCCCAAACCTTCAAATGCCTTATGCAAGGAAGCCTTTAGTTCATTCTTCGAGACTTTCATACTAATTAACCAGCCGTAAAGATGGGTTTAATGGGAAAATGCCAGTCATCGCAAAGAGGTTTACCAAAATCATCAATCAACGGGGCGCCTTGAAACATAGTGTTACGCACCCAAAGGCGTGAACGAGGATCAAATTTACTAACCCCGAAAAACGATAGTTTGCAGCGCAAAAGATGGATTGGCAGAACATCAGTATGAAGCAAATTCTCGCGGATATCCCCATAAAGGCTGTTAGCCATAGTTTGGATGCGAGCCACGATACCGCTACGTGTCGGATTCTTAATAATGAAATGAGCAACATTCTGGTTTGGCTGTTCGAGATTATAGCTACACATTTGATCGTAACAATCACGAACTCGGCGGCCAATACCTAAAGGCATCTCTTTTTCCATTCCTAGGTCAATATCGGTCTGTCCCAGACGTGGCTCCATTTTTTCTTCAGAGCGATACCAAAAAGCTCCTGTGGACTCATGCTTACTGAAATCTATTGCCAGTGCCCAATCATATTTGTCTTCAATAATACTGATCAGGTCAGAGACACTCATTTCGGGAGTCACGTCATAGCATTCCTCCACCCACATCCGCTCTTCCAACTCATCGACCAACTCAGGATAAAGTTCAATCAACAGAGTATTGATTATTTCTTGAGTTTCTACATGCCAATGCTGCTCTGCATACTCAATGAGAGTCCTCCATACGAGATGGTTGCTCGCAAGCTCTGGGCCCTCCTCTTGCAGCCACAACCGAAGTAAGTGCAATTCCTTCTGTACTGTTAGATTTGACTTGTGCTGTCGTTCATCGCCAGTGACAATCTCACTCAAATGCTGGATAACCCTCTTTGCACCCATATCAAGATGCACAAGAATCTCTTTTTCCACCCCGAATTCACTGGCAGCCACAACCCGAGCCAACGCAGTTTCACGCATTTCAACCCACTGATTGATTAATAGTGGATGATTTATTAAAAATGGTGCCATACCAAGACCTGTAGAATTACCAATGCCTATATAGCGTTTAATATTCTCATCTAGTTTTACTGCAGTTTTTGGGGCCCGCTTTGCTGCCAGGTAGTCAGCTTGTTCCATACTAAAGTGACGAAGTATGTAGCAGGTGAACATTTCCGCAGCAAAGGGTCGAGCAAAATCGCGATGTTTGGTCCACACTTTCTCCCAATCTGCCATACCCAACTTACCGCTACCGTAGGCCGCAGTCGTCCTATACAGATAACCAACCTCGGCAATCACATCAATATTGGGCTGACAACCATTGGTCAGCTCATTAACTACATACTCGAAGGTTCGTGCACTGCGATTGGCACGAGATAACACCATGACCCTTGAGTCTACACGCCCCGCTTCTTGCTTAGGTACATTCTCTCGCAAAAAAGCCAATTGCTCTGCATCTACTGTGCCTTCACAAAGAGCCATGGTTAGATCCCACTGGTCAGCAATGACACGATCGTTTCGACACTCTGGATCAAGGTAATGGGAGAACAAAACATAACTGAAAGTGCCATATTTGGCCACGACTTGATAGACTACAGTTCCGTATCCCTGCTCATCTAGATCAAATACTGGGGTACTGATCTGCCAGTTCTCCGTGACCATACGTCGCACCAAAGTTCGCATAAAACTTAATCGAGTTTGGTGGAAACTACCTAGCCGATCTAATTGCATAACTTGACTGGCAGGGCGCATTGCCAAGATATTAAACTCGCTTAAAATTCCAGTATTTTGAATTGAGCTATGCATGTTATTCAAGCACCCTAATCTCTAACATAATTCATGAGAAACTAATGTTATCACTGCTCTTACGTTGCCAGGCTTGACCAAGATCAAACAGATCTTTGATAATCTGGTCCCTTAATTTTTCAGGATTTTATCAAGCTACCAGAAAAGGATTTTTCAAAAAACGACAACCAGTTTCTACCCATCACTTTGGCCACATCAACTTCTTTGAAGCCATGATCTTCAAGACCCTTTGCAACCTTATGGAAGTCTTCAGCGCCTTTAAACCAAACGGGTTGTTCAGGCCAAGATAGTTTATCTGCAGAACCTTCACCGTGATCAACACTCGTCGTCCATCGACCACTTCGCATCCATTCTAAAGTTTTGTAATCCCAATTTAAACAGAGATCAGACCCAATACCAATGCGATCAATGCCTATCATTTCAGCGGTCTGGGCAATCATCTGACAAAAATCTTCCAACGTACAATCAGAGCCATTCTTTAAATGAAAGGGATACATACTAAACCCAAGCATACCCTCTGATTCGCCAATCGCCCTTAGCACAGTGTCAGACTTGTTACGCAATGCATTATGGAAAAAGCTAGGATTGGCATGAGTAATAGCAATAGGCCTTTCCGATATATCTATTGCTTCTAAGGTCGATTTTTCCGCACTGTGGGACATGTCGATCACCATACCAACACGGTTCATCTCTTTAATCACTTGTCGTCCAAATCGCGTAATACCACCATCTTGCTCTTCGTAACAACCAGTAGCCAAGAAACTCTGATTGTTATAGGAAAGCTGCATAATCCGCACACCAAGCTGATGCAGAATTTCTACCATTTTGACGTCATCTTCAATAGGTGAGCAGTTTTGGAATCCAAAGATAATACCCACTTTACCCAACCGCTGTGCTTCTAAAATATCCGCAGCCTGGTGCACCGGCATAATAAGATCACTATTGTTGATAAAGTGCCTGTTCCAAGTGCCTATATTTTCGAGAGTTTCTCTGATATTTTCCCAGTAAGCAATGGTCACATGAATGGTGTGAACGCCGCTTTTTTGGGCTTCTTTAAATAATTGACGATTCCAGTTAACGTACTGAAGGCCATCTATCATTAGCATATCTTTACGCATTTAAAACTCTCTCAAGTCCAAATCTTTTGACTTTAGTAAGGTTTGCTATAGTTGGTTTTTATAATCGTGTAAAAATCCCTAGCATACTGACCCTGCTCCCGTGGTCCATAACTTGAGGCTTTTCTGCCACCAAAAGGAACATGGTAGTCAGTGCCGGCAGTAGGTAAATTAACCATAACGCACCCCGATTTTGAGTGACGTTTAAAATGCCCTGCATGCTTCAAAGACGTGGTGATAATGCCTGAGGTTAAACCAAAATCAGAATCATTAGACACTTCTAATGCCTGCTCATAACTGTCTACCTTAATAACACAGGCAATCGGCCCAAATACTTCTTCTCGATTAATTTGCATCTGATTGTCAGTATTAACAAACAGAGCCGGTGACATAAAGTAACCCTCAGTATCTAGTGACAGTTTTTCACCGCCCTGAACTAGCTCAGCGCCTTCCGCCTTAGCAATCTCCATGTATTTGAGGTTTTGATTAAGCTGGCGCTCATCGACCACAGCACCAATATGAACTCCAGGCGTCAAAGAATTTCCAACAACCAAATTATTCATCGCCTCAGTCATTTTGGTGACAAATTCATCATGAATACCTGACTCCACAATAATACGAGAAGAAGCCGTGCACTTTTGTCCAGTACCAAAGTATGCGCCGGCCACTGCACATTGCACGGCAGTATCTATGTCAGCATCGTTCAGCACTACCAAGGCATTCTTACTACCCATTTCTAACTGAATTCTAGCCATGTTATCAATCGCATTACGGGCGATATGACGACCAACATCAACTGATCCAGTAAATGTTACTGCTTGAATATCTGGTGATGTGCACAGCGTTTCGCCCACTTCTCGGCCAGACCCCATCACTAAATTAAAAACGCCCGCAGGAAGACCGCTGCGGCTAATAATGTCCGCTAATAACCATGCACTTCCAGGAACTAATTCAGCTGGCTTAAGAACAACACAGTTGCCATAGGCAATTGCCGGTGCGACTTTCCATGCAGCTACAGCCATGGGGAAATTCCAAGGCGTAACTATACCGACGACACCAAGAGGCTCCCGATGAACCTCCACATCAACACCCGGTCGAACTGAGGCTGTATTTTCACCCATTAAACGAAGTACTTCAGCGCCATAGTATTGGAAGAACTGCCCAGAACGAGCAACCTCACCAACACCCTCTGCCAGAGTCTTACCTTCTTCTCGCGCGAGAACTTCACCAATCTCGGCACTTCGTGCAATTAACTCAGCACCAATCATGTCCAATGATGCCTTGCGCTGTTCAAGACCGCTCTGAGACCAACTTTCGAAGGCCATATTCGCCGCTTTAATAGCAGCTAAGCAATCATCTGAATTAGCTTTAGCGTAACGGCCCACAATATCGCTGGTATCAGAGGGGTTCACATTAACTATCTCGTCGTAACCTTCTACCCATTCGCCGTTAATATAATTTCGATATACTTGACTGGTCATTTCTTTTCCTCTGGAATAATTACCGATTTTCGCCACTTTCGTTGATAAACAATAGTTTAACCCTTTCTAATAATAAATCTATTTACAAATTTATATAGATATATAAGAATTATTAATCTATAACTGTAATACCGTACTAACTCACCTAAAGATCCTACAAAATAAAGAGGGTACATATGAAGTATCTCAATATTACACTGCGGCATTTACGCACATTTGTCATCGTCGCTAGATATGGCAGTTTCAATAGGGCTGCAGAGGAACTTTCCAGAACTCAGCCGGCCATTACCCTAGCCATTAAACAACTAGAGGAGTTTGTGGGGCTCAAACTATTAGATAGAACGACTCGCCGCGTAATACCAACTGCCGAAGGTGAAAACTTTATGCCGATTGCTGAACGGCTAGTCCGTGACTTTGATACTGCTATTTCTGATCTCAAGGCAACAGCGGAGAAAAGAATTGGTAATGTCAGTATCGCCATAGTGCCCTCGGTTGCCAATCAACTCCTGCCACCTATCATAAAAACCTTCTCGAGAAATTTTCCAGGGATTAATTTATTGCTAAATGATGATACTGCTAGAGGTGTCCAGCAAAAAGTAGAACGTAATGAGGTAGACTTTGGTATCGGGAGTGTTTGGCAACCAAGTAAACTCTTGAAGTTTACCCCCTTATTTTCGGACAATTTAGAACTAGTCTTTCATAAAGACCATGATCTTGCACAGAACCAAGAACCTATTAATTGGAGTGCACTGAGTAACGAAACATTCCTAGATTCCGGCATTACTAAAAATATGCGTTCCAGACTACTTCTTGGTCCATCGAAATTTGACTTTCCGAGTATTACGACACTCTTAGCAATGCTGAGATCTAACTTGGGCGTCAGCGTGCTGCCATCTTTAGCTATACCCCGGTCCAATGGAGAATTAAGATCAAGGCCACTTCTTCCATTAGAGAAGCGAGACATCTGTATGATTACGCGTCACGATTGGACGCTATCCCCCGCTGCCGAGGCTATGATTGACACTATCATAAAAGAGATACCCGCTCAGATTGAACACCTCAATCTTTCCCCACCTAACGGACTCAATCCAAAATCAAGTTATCAGCTTTAATCAGTTGCTTTAGTGAGCTCAATGCAGTTCTCGTAAACTGACTGCTTAACTGCGATTCCTTTGTCACTGTTCCTTGCGCGATTGGCATAACGCCGATTACCTGGCATATGAGCACCTTCCATTCCCCCTAATAATTGCAAGAATGATTCTGAGTGCTGTAACCAATTCTCCGAATCACCAAAGCGATTGGGATCTATAGCGAGCATAAATTCACCACCATTAGGTGGCCCACCGTCGTTGTTATCATTTTTCTGAGCTTCAAAACTAAAGTCCTGACCGGTGAGGCCGGCTACTAGTAGCTCGATCATCATGGCAATCGTTGAGCCTTTATGACCACCGAACGGGAGCAATGCTCCTCCATTAATGATTTTATCTGCGTCAGTTGTAGGCGCACCATCAGAATCAACACCTGTGCCCGCTGGAACTGGGTGACCATCACGAGCCGCGATCATAACCTCTCCTCTCGCCATGGCAGCCGAGGCCTGATCAAAGACCAAGGGTGGCTGATCCCCCCGAGGCCAACCAAAGCACATAGGGTTAGTGCCAAATAATGGCTGTTTTGCACCCGCAGGAACAACAGCAGGCTTATAGGTAGTAAAAGCCATTGCAGCCAATCCTGCTTCTGCAATTGGCTCGACCTCAACCCACAGAGCAGCAAAATGGTGCACGTTGACCAGAGCCATAGCAGCTATTCCATTTTCACTGGCAGCCTCAATAAGAGCAGCTCTACCCATCTCAAGAGCTAAAGGTGCATAACCATGATCACCATCTACCCTTACTACTCCAGGAGAAATTCGAGATACTGTTGGATTAGCATTTCCATTAACTTTACCGCTGCGAAGGGAAGCCACGTAGCCTGGCATACGGAAAAGACCGTGGGCAGCACAGCCATCTAATTCTGCCGCCGCTATCGTACGGGCAACAGCCGATGCATTCTGCGAATTACAACCATTAGTTTCAAGACCTTGCTCTACTAAGGTTTGAATTTCTTGTTTAGTCATTATTACATCAGACACTTTATCTCTCCTCTGATTAGGCTACTCGCCCGTTATTATTCTTTAAATAGGGTATCGTTCAAGGATTGGACCCAGCGCTTGCTTAAGCGGATCCAAATTTGACTCAAAATTTTTCCACTGCTCTATACCACTCTGGTAGATTGGCTGGCGAACTTGCTCTGAACTGGGCGTGCGAACAGATCGGTCTGTCTCATGGAAATTGATACAGCTTTCTTCAAACTCTAGCCCACAATAGTCAAGAATTCTCCTGACCTGAGTGTCCAAATCGGCGACAACCTCTTCATACTGAACCCGTAACACCTGCCCCGGGAGCACTTTGTCCCAGTGATCCATTAGCTCAACATAGTCTCTATAATAGGTACCCACCTCCTCAAGACCATAGGTGAACTCCTGACCCTCTGCAAACAACTGCTTGAAACCACTAAAGCAACTCCCCATGGGATGCCGGCGAGCATCTATAATCTTTGCGTTAGGTAGCATTAGTTTGATCAATCCCACATGTCTGAAGTTATTTGGCATCTTATCGATAAAGAATGGAGCCGAACCTCGATGCACTCGAGTTTCATCAATGAACTTTTCACCAAACTCCAAAAATTGCTCTGCGGGTAACTCTTTTAATATTCCAGGGTAATGATTAACAGCACTCATTCGTTCTCCTCGGCGCAGCTTTTGCGCCAAAGCGAGCATATTGGGCAACTCCATCGTCCCGTCCACCTGGCTGTGAGAAGCAAGAATTTGCTCTAGCAGCGTGGAGCCAGATCTAGGTAATCCCACGATAAATATTGGATCAGGAGAGGTAAAGCCAGTATTCGCGTGACTGGCAATAAATGCATCATCGAACACCTCGGTTTGGGCTTTAAATTCAGCCGTTAAATCACTTGCTTTGTACCGACTCTGAGATTTTTTAAACGCATTACCTCGCTCGTAAAACATAAATGCTTTATCAAACAAGCCTTTGTCTTCATAGGCTTTGCCTAAAGCAAAATTGAGATAAATTCGGCTCTGGTGAGAAATCCCAAGATTAGACTCTTGGGCTTCCATAGCCTGAATCTCTTCGTCGCTAAAACTAAACAATTTTAAATTAGCAAGGGAGTAGTATGCCTCACCATGAGCAGCATACTTTTTGATCGCGCGACGGTAAGAATCGATAGCATCCTCCGTTTGACCCTGAGTTTTTAAAGCATGGCCTCGAGAAGTCAAAGTCACCGGATCTTCAGGTAATATTTTTAAAATAGACTCAAACATCGAGAGCGCGGTATCGTAATCACCAGACTGCATAGATTCAACCGCAAAAACTGATTGAAACTGTGGGTTAGAAGGATCCGTATCAAGCAACAGCTTAGCTTGACGCAAAGATTCTTGATAATTCTGACGTTTTCTCAATACCTGTATGTAATCAATCCGAGCCTTCGTATGATCTGGAGCAAATTCAACTGCACTCTCTAACAAAAACTCAGCATCCTCTAGAACGCCAAGACGACTCCCAATATCAGCTAGTAATCGCATCCCCTCAATATTTCGAGGTACTTTCTGCATAAATGCTTTACACAACTGCTCAGCTTTAATTAACTTACCCTGCGCAATAAGATCTGTGACAGCCACCAAGGGCTTGGGCAAAGCCTCTAGGGATTCTAATTGCTGTTTTAATTGACCGGTCAAATGGGAGCGGTCAGTCGCAGTGAGAATATCGATCTGAGCACGAAAACTAGCTGCCAGAGCAGGATTTATTTGAGTAGCACGACTGAAAGCATTAAGAGCAGCTCCAGCATTATTCATTGCGCGATAAACGTGCCCTGTCTCTTGAAATGCACGGCTATGCTCTGGAACCAAAGACTTAAGTTTTTCGAGGGTGGCCAACGCTGAAGAATGCTTACTTAAATAACGCTGGCATACAGCCAACATGTATAGCACATCATCATTTTTCTCTACTTCGTCATGCATTTTAAGTAACTGCTTCTCTGCCTTGCCAAAATCTCCGGCTTGCATAAGCTTCTTAACACTATCTAACGCTGCTTCAGTTGCAGATGCTTCTTGCATTACATGTTCCACCATTTAATTAGACCTATAAAAATAATGCCCCTCGAGAGGGGCATTATGATCTAGCTTTTTAAACTACTTTTCAATGATTAGAAATTGTAGGTCATGCGAACACCCATGGTACGAGGGGCTGCGTATGAAACACGCTCTCTATCGTTGATGTAGTTTCGTGACATTTCAGCACGCTCGTCAGTCAGGTTGTTAATGAAAAGCTCTGCACCCCAAGTGTCAGTCGTGACACCAGCGGTAAGGCCTAACATAGTCCAACCAGCAATACGGTCGCGATTTATACGGATAATATCACTGTAGGACTCAGCTGAATGCGCTAAGTGAGGCATGATGTGAGCCGTCATTCCTGACGCTGTCTGCCACTCATAACGAGCCTGAAGGTTACCTTGGAACTCAGGGGCAAATGCCAATGAATCACCAGCAACAACATCACCAGAAGGAGTAAGCGTCTTAGTGATCTCTGTATCAAGCATAGAGATACTCGCACTAACAGTTAGGCCCTCGACACTCGCTGGAGCCCAAATCATGTCAGCTTCTACACCTCTAACCTCAGCATCAGCTGCGTTATCAGAGAAGAACAAGTTAGCGATGCTTGGGTCAAAGATAGTGGTTTGTAAACCACCGATCTGTGCAACAAACGCGCTACCATTGAAACGCATACGGCCATCCATAAGATCAGCCTTCCAACCCATCTCATAGTTAGTCATATCATCTGAATCAAACGCATAGGGAACAGTGTAGCTACCATCAGCGGTTGTTCTACCTCCAGGACGGTTCAAGAAGCCCGATCGGAAACCTTCAGAGATTGTCACATACAACAACACATCCTCATTAGGAGTATAAGAAGTAGTGAACTTCATTACCGTTCCATCATCAGTGGCCTTATCTATACCTGATGTAGGATTGTCACCGCCGTAAAGTGTCGCAATGTTAGTACCAAATACTTGAGCATCAACACAAGAAGGGTTAGCACTACCACAGAAGTTGTAGAAAGAACCTGCGGCACTACCATCAAAGTCAATCTCAACATCGTAGTAACGTGCACCAACAGTCACAGACAGATCATCACTGACGTCATAGCTCAATTCACCAAACACACCCCATTGCTCATCAGTCCGCTGAACATCGTTACGGAAGATCTCACCGGGAGCATATTTTTCATTCGTCGACAGATACCCATCGCCGTATGAATAGTTAGGATCCGCGAATCCAGGGCCAGAACCCTCTCCACCCCAACCCTGAGCCTTTATGCTGCCTGGGTAGGTAAAGCTTACGCGCTCTTGCAGTGTAGTATCACTGAAGAAAGCACCACCAGTAAGACGAGTTCTCTTATCTTGGTCAGTAGTAAAGCGAACCTCATGAGTACTTACTTCTGTCTCTGTATGGCTTGGCGCCAACATATCAGGCTCATAACATGTACCCGTTCCGTCACCGTAAGTTACAGAGTAATCACAGATGTAGTACGGCAAGTACTGACCGACAAACATATAATCAGAATATCCAATCACCTGATCCGCAGTACGCTCGGTATAAGCACCAGTATAGACAACGTCTAAGCCAGCAACTCTGCCTGTTAGCGTCCAACTTGTGTTGTCGAACTCATCTTTAATCGTATCATCAGAATAACTTTGGATTTCAAGGTCACCTAAGTTAGGATCAGCATAGAACACACCATCCGAATCTAATTCCTGAGTGGTATGGGCTAACAATAGATCCCAATCATCGCTCAGGCTAATCAATGCACTGAGTCGCCCACCAGTGTATTTAGTATCATTGAAATCGTCTTCTACAAGGTCAGTGTTGTCTGCTGCGATAAAGGTAACACCAGGCATATCAGTATAGCCGTCACCGTCCGCATCAACGCCAGTTCCTTGGAAACCAGTACGTCGAGCACTCACAGGCACGCCGTTGGACCGCATAAACCCTTCTTGGCGGAAGCGTGCACTCTCTTCGACAGTGCGAGTACCATGCACGTTATCAATGTAACCACCCTTGTCATCACTATAAACAACGCCACGCAAAGTAATGTTGTCACTAATAGGTAGGTTGTACATTGCTTCGAAGTTACTGTTATTTCCGCCCTCGTTTATGGTAGAGAAGCCAACCTTCAATTTACCATAAGCACCACTTGGATCAGGCTTATTGGTGATTAAGCGGACTGTACCCGCCTGAGAACTCGCTCCGAACAGTGTACCCTGGGGTCCTGCTAACACTTCCACTCGATTCAAGTCGGCAGCATAAACATCAAGGTTACGGCCAGGTTGTGCCAAAGGCTGCTCATCGAGGTAAAAAGCTACGTTCGGGGCAAGACCAGCAACACCAGCAATCGAAATTGCAGGCGTAGTCGATGCTATACCACGTATATAAATTGTATTCTGTCCTGGGCCACTACCGCCAGCAGAAACGCCTGGCAACTGAACAAGATAATCTTGGAAATTGGAAACGCCCATTTGGTCAAGCTTCTCTGACGTCAACGCAGACACTGCAACTGGAATGTCTTGCGTACTTGCAGACGTCTTTGTCGCTGTTACGATAACCTCTTCAATCCCCTGAGATGCTGCCAAACTGGCACCTGTTGCGGCAAAACCTGCGGCAATAATAGACGCCACCGCTCGGTTTACTTTTGTCTTATGAAACATATGTTTCTCCCCTAAATAAATTTTAAAATGCATGCAAGCTTGTATGTTTTTACTTTTAGCCGTCAAACCATAGCACATAATTAGCGAAATTTTTAGCTAATCCGTGTTGATCGTCTACCACTGGAGGGCCTTGAACAAATTAAAAAAGCAAATACATTGATCATTTTTATTTATAAACTAACAAAAATCAATAGAAAACTCAGCATTTACGGTACCTTCAGCCTTTATATTTATAGTGACAACTCAAGTACCACAACACGATAAACCTAAAATAAGTCATCGTAATGCCTTTATCGAACCAATTTGAAGCTCGATTTACTCTACTATTTGGATTTGTTGAGATGAGATCGTAATTTTTTTACTTTTATAAAGATTCCCTAGCGCCTGCTTATACTTTTTCTTAGAAACCTTAAATACACGGTAAATTTCCTCGGGGTTACTCTTATCAGTAAGAGTAGAAGTCCCGCCTTGATTAATTAAGTACTGAACAATTTGCTGAGATAGATCATGGCCCCCTTGGAGTGTTGCTTGTGAAATAAGTAGATCAATTTTTCCATCTGATCGAATTGATTTCACAAAACCCGGTAAGCGTTCGCCAATCTTCAACGGTCGATACGCATCAGCTCTAAAAAGAAGACCTAAATATTTGTCATCTATGATTGCCTTGTAGCCCAACTCCGTGCGGCTCGCGATTTGCAAATTGACCGACTGCCGAGGCTTCAGCCAAACCGGCTGCTCATCCAAATGATGGCTCAACTTAGTCGAAGCTGCGATTCGATCTGAAGCCTCATCATGGTATACATAGACCACATAAGAATAGCCAACTTCCATGGGTTTTTGTTGCTCGTTATAGGGAACCAACAAATCCTTAGGTAATCCCCAATCCATGAAAGCGCCCGCTTGATTAATATCCACTACCTTGAGCATCTCACAACAACCTACCTCTACCTTAGGCTTTTCTGTTGTGGCGATTAGCAAGTCATCAGAATCAAAGTATAGAAATACGTCAATCCAATCACCAATTTCACACCCGGTTGGCACATAGCGTTTTGGCAATAAAATCGTATCTAAGTCATCACCATCTAAATAGACGCCAAAATCGACCTGCTTGACGACCTGCAGATTATTGAACGTTCCGATTGTTACCATAGAGTTAGGCCAGATAAAAAGTGACAGTACCATACTGGATAGACAACGATTGTACAGGACTTCTTAATTAGGAATAACTAAAAGCTACTAGATAAACTGATGAATTCGTTTATGCTTGCGCTTTTCCAAGTTGATATCTGATCTCCGTATTCAACTTAACACGAGATATGGTGATGGGTATCATTTTTTCCAAAGACTATAAAAACGCTTGGGTCTTAAGCCTAAGCAATGCCGTGGCAGGCTCGATTTTACCCCTAATGCATCTAGCCGGCACCCTAGCGGGAAGTACCTTGGCTCCTTCCCCAAGCTGGGCTACAGCTCCCATTGCCTTGATGATACTAGGCACCGCAAGCAGTGTTGTCCTAGTTACTCGTACAATGCAAAATCTAGGCAGGAAGATGGGAATATATGTTTTCTTGGGCGTTGGCTTACTTGTTTGTATGCTTGCAATGACCGCGTTGGAGTTTGGCAGTTTTAGTTTATTTTGTCTTGCTTCATTTATGCTCGGCTCATTTAATGCAACACTTCTTCAAGGACGATTTGCCGCAATGGAATCCGTCGGAATTGAACATCGCACCACTGCGGCGTCTATGTTTATGGGTAGTGGAATTATTGCAGCTTTCATCGGTCCAGAGATAGCTCTGATCGGGAAAGACGTCTTTAGCACAGCCTACCAAGGTTCATTTTTGCTGGCGGCTGGATGCATTTTAATCTCCTCGGTCATGTTGACTGCCTACACCCCTAAATTAGTGCCACAAGCACCTGATATAAAGAGCAACTTACCCAAAGCTCAACTATTTAAGAACCCTACATTTTGTTTGGCTCTTGCCAGTGGAACAATTGCCTATGTTGTCATGTCTTTCATAATGACTGGAACCCCTATCAGCATGCATGAATCTTACGGTCACTCATTAACTGACACCAAATGGGTACTCCAAAGCCACATTGCCGCAATGTTCTTACCCTCTTTTATCACGCCAGTTCTAGTTCGCTACATGGGCCTTAGGGGCATGATGGTTGCGGGATTAGTCTGCTATTGCCTTGCCATCGCAGTAGGTTATTCAGACAACAGCCCACAGGGATTCTGGACTCAACTGGTTTTATTAGGAATTGGTTGGAATTTTTTATTTATTGGCGGCACAACGCTACTGCCTGATACTCATCATGAAAATGAACGATTTAGGGCTCAAAGCATCAATGACTTTACTGTATTTTCCTTCCAAGCATTAGCTGCCTTATCTGCAGGATGGGCTCTAAATCTTATAGGTTGGCAGCCAATGGTTCTTTTATGCCTGATACCTGTGGCTATTATGCTAATGGCATTATTGTGGGAAAGAATTAAAACACGCAAAATAAAATCTATTAGCTAACTCTCACCGCGATAAATACATCCGCTGGTGCAGGTTTCTTTAATCTGAATACAACTTAACAGAGGCAGGTTAGGTTTTAGCTGGGCCCATATCCAAGCAGCAAGATTTTCACTAGTTGGGTTCTCAAGGCCTTCGATATCATTTAAGTAGTGATGATCCAATCTGTCGAAAATTGGGGCAAAGGCCGCTTTAATATCACCAAAGTCCATTATCCAGCCAGTCTCCGCACCAACTGGCCCCTCTACATATATAGTCACTTGAAAGGAATGACCATGGAGACGAGCGCATTTATGACCTTCGGGGACATTTGGCAAGCGGTGAGCAGCTTCAATACTAAACTCTTTATAAATTTGCATTATTTTCAGCTTAAATTAGATCAAATAGGGGCTGTATATTAGGGCCCTGTGAAAGATATGTACATAGCCTCAGAAAAAGTTTGACAGTGTCCTCCAGTTAGGTAGAATGCCTGCTCTCTCTGAGGGGGTGGTTAGCTCAGCTGGTAGAGCATCGCCCTTACAAGGCGAGGGTCACAGGTTCAATCCCTGTACCACCCACCATTAGAGAAGATGCTTTCACGGACCGGTAGTTCAGCTGGTTAGAATGCCGGCCTGTCACGCCGGAGGTCGCGGGTTCGAGTCCCGTCCGGTCCGCCATAAGCAATTATTAAACCTCTGTTCTTTCAGGGGTTTTTTTGATTTTGTGACCTGTAAATTTTCCATTGTGCCACTTGCTGTATCTTAAAGGTGGGCATTCCTTCGTCTGTTGATAGACTCATTACTCATCCTCCCAAAGATTATGGCTTTTATTGCAGTCAAGGACTCTTTAAACTTAGGTTTTTAGAAACAACAGAGAGGATTCATTATCACTATTAAGTTTAACCACAGTCTTCCTTACTCAGCAGAGGAAGTATGGGCTGTCCTGGGCAAGCCGGATCGGGTTGACTGGGTGCCTGGCGTAAAAAGCTGTGACTTCGATGGAGAAGTAAGATCTTTGATCTTGCCGGGCGCTGGAGCAATTAAAGAAAGAATCCTACTGCATGACAATAGTGCAAGACGAATTGAATATTCGTGCTTTGAATCCCCTGGAGCTCTAACGTCCCATCACGCCAAGATGGAAATTCTAAACGACGGGCAGCATTCATTGTTAGCGTGGGAAGCAATTATCGAACCCATTGAGTTGGAAGCTTTTGTCAAAGAGAGTATGGAAGGTGCACTCTCTCAACTTGAAGATGTTCTAGCTAAAAATCGCCTTTAAATTGAATGGACTAAAGAATTAAAATCTAGAGCACAGAATAAAGTGTCTTGGCTAATTTATTGGACGTTTCGTAGAGTTTTAAGTCCTTGTGTTGTTGATTGTTAAAGTAAGAAAAACCAACCTTCTTATCAATATCTCCAAAAACAACTGCTCCTCCAATACCAGTATGCCCAAACATATTGGTGCTTTTATTGAGGCCTATTGGAGTAAAGGGTGCATTGACCATATGACCTAATCCAAACCGATAAGGCAAACCAAAAAGCACTAAATCAGGTCCATGAGAATGGACTTTACGAAGTAACTCTACTGTTTCAGCCTTCAACACCTCAACACCATTCCTGCTACCGCCATTACTCAAAATTCCGTATAGCTTTGCTAAACTTGACGCCACCCCGTGTCCATTTGCAGCGGGTATCTCTGCGCTCCTCCACTCCCTAGTATTAGAGACATCAGGATCATTGATGGCATTAGGGTCAAAAGCTACTGAATTAAAATCTTTAGCAACAGCTAGCTTCATGTCCTTTAATGCTTTGGACAAAAAGAGGTCAGGCACGAATTTAAGTAACTTAAATTGATCGATAGTAGGTAGCTTACCCAACATCAACATATCTGCACATCTCGCCATGTCTTTATCGCCCATGCCGATTACGAAATCCAACTCTAGGGGTTCTGCTAGTTCCTCTTTGAAGTACTGACCAACTGACCGCCCATCAACTCGTCTAATAAGCTCTCCCACCAACCAACCAAACGTTAAGGCGTGATAACCCTGTATTGAACTGGGTTCAACAAAAGGCTTTTGAGCACCAAGCAAATCCGTAAATTGATGCCAATCAGTCCATTGATCAAGCGGAATCCCGTTCTGAAAACCAAACATGCCAGCTCTGTGACACAGTACATCAAGAACAGTGGTATTTTCTTTACCATTGCAACCATACTCTGGCCAGTAATGAGATACTTTTTGCGTAAGATCCAAACGGCCCTGTTCAATCAATCGTGCCGCACAAATGGCAGTGACTCCTTTGGTGACCGAAAATACATTAACCAGAGTATTCTCCTGCCAAGGCTGTGATCTCTGCGCATCTTGATGACCACCCCATAAGTTGATCACCATTTCACCTTCAATCTCTACAGCGAACGAAGCACCCACCTCAAATTCAGACTCGAATGACCGATTGAAGACTTCGGCAACTTTCTCAAATTTAGAATCGCAGTATCCAGAAACAAGTTCGGTAGGCATGTGGTTTAACTCTCTTTTAGTTCTTCAATGGGATTATAGCCCCAGGTGTTGGTGCAACAAGAAAGTCATTGGCTAGGCTTCGTTTTTCAAGCTCTTGGAGCAGCACAGCTCTGGGCTCCTCGATAGCTTCATCGGTTAAAATAAAAGTACCCCAATGCATACCAAATGACTTTGAAGCCTGCAAATCTAATGCTACCTGTATCGCTTCCGCAGGGTCAACATGTTGACTCTTCATGAACCATCTTGGCTTGTACGCACCGATGGGTACGAAGGCAAAATCAGGGGCACCCAAGCGTTGCCTGGTATCCAAAAAGTCCTTTGAGTAACCCGTATCGCCTGCATGGTAAAGGGATAAGTTTGGGCTCTGCATATACCACCCACCCCACCAGCTACTATTTCTGCCTGTAATACCGCGCCCGGACCAATGCTGCACAGGAGTGAAAGTAAAGTCCGTTTGCTTAAGGCGCTTGGTTTGCCACCATCTAAACTCGGTAACATTGTCTAAGCCCTCCCCCGCCAGCAAATCTTTGTCACCTTGGGGAACCAAAATAAGAAGATTTGGGTTAGTTAACTGCAATGCTTTAAGACTGGGCAGATCTAGGTGGTCGTAGTGATTATGACTAATAACTACTGCATCAATGTGGGGTAGACGCTCTATCGGTATGGCGGGAGGAATGAGTCGCTCCGGACCAGCCCACCCAACAGGGGAAGCTCGCTCCGAAAAAATAGGATCAGTGAGAATCGTTAAATCACCATTATTGATCAAATAAGTCGCATGTCCAATCCAAACAGCATAGTTAGCAGAGTCAGCTTTTAGTTTTTCCCAATCATTAGAAAGCTCAATAGAAACTCTTTCAGGGGGAGAATCTTTGGTCATTCGCCATTTGATAAACTCCGAAAACGACTTGGGAGCAGCAGCTGGATCAGAGTTACTAAAGGTTTCCGCAACACTGCATGATTGGGATGCAAGTGATAAAAAGAGTACGAAGACGATAATTGCTGATTGTCGCCATCTAGATAGGGAGGGCTGTGAAGTCAACGAATGCTCCTATACATTTAATAATTGGACATATATTTAAAGGGTATCAAACCGGGTCGTGGCCACCTCAACGGCTTTATTAATCTCACCACCCCCTGTCCAACTCGTTACGGCTAAATTATCAAAGAGGACCATCTGAGGCAGACCTGCTCTGCGCGTCTTGGAAATTTTGGCAGCCTTAAATGCTGAACTAGCCACGCCATATCTATCAACATATCGAAGATTCAGTTGACCTGCAGTGCCCTCTAAGAAGGTCATCCAACTCACCAAAAATCCGCCGTCAGGCGTTGCAGCCAGCCCTACTTGTCCTAAAACAGAATCCCCTTCATCAATAACTAATGGATCAGAGAATGAGTCAACACCAGCCCCAGAAATAGCCAGTTTAACCTCACCATAACCCTTGGCTTTGGTATACCAAGCAACAGCTGTAACCTCATCATTTGTCGCGACCGATGGACCATTGACCGGACATCCAGCAATCTTCCATCCGTCTACAGATACTGGTTTGGGTTCACTCCACTGCCCTTCAATCATGCGTGAGAAATAAATGTCTCGGTATTCATCTTTAGTTCGATTACGAAAAACTAATACAGGGCCCTCATCAGACTGAGCTATATCCGTCTGACAACAATCACAAACCAAACTATCAATAACTTGGTCTTGGGTCAGAGTTCCATCGCTTTTAATCTGCGTCGAGCGAAGTGTCATGCCACCAGCGCTGCCATGTGCGCCGTCAACTGACATTGAAAGACCATGAGCTGCAACCATTTCTCGTCCATCGAGCCAGACCGCGCCGACGTCGTCTCCATTGACAAAGAAACTAACGAAGCCATGCTCGCTGAAAGTTCCATCAGTATGTGGCGTCAGTGGAGCATCCCAAGTAACTCCACTATCTGTTGATAGGCTAACAGCAACATCGTAGGCAAATATATCAGGGTCTGTCATGACCAACCAATGCGACGCCCATAGCGATTCAGTTAACTGCACAACTGATGGGAAATCAGCGCGATTAACCAACCAATTATCACCTTTCGCCACAGTAACTGGACTCGACCAACGAATACCCTCCCAGCGCGAGTACTCGAGAGCAACAGTATTCTCTCCAACTTTTATCCAACTCAATATTGGAGATCCACTGAGATCCAGGCTTAAGTTAGGTGAAACAGAATTTTGTCCCGCAGGGGATGACCAATCTGCCAATATTCGGGTTTCATTAGATTGCTCGGCACAAGACCCCGCGGCCAGCACAAGAAGGATCAGTGTCATGAATTTTCTAAAGTATTTCTGCATGATTTTTAATCGTTGGGTTAATGAGACAAATATACTCGCCGCACTCACTGCGGTCGAGACGCTAAGCCAAGGGTTGATGCAGATAGATTATCCTCGCATTAAAGGACGAGTCAAACAGGTGGGTCCGCCTTCGCCTTTGCGACTGATCTCTAACCCTTTGTAGGTTGTCACAGAACAGCCTGCAACCTCTAACCCACTCTTAACACCAGGTAAGTTTTCTAACATCAATACTTGTCTCGGCGCCAGTGCGAGAACATTGCAACCCATTGGCAGATACTCAGCCTCTGGCACATCAACAAAGGCTATGCCCAATTGCTCGAGCCACTCAATAAATTGAGCGGGCATCAACGTGCGATAGATCAATGCTAAATCTTTATCCAGAGGAGAAATAATCGACATAAGGTGCAACACATCATCAGGGTGTTCTGGAGCCGGCAATTCAACGATATGTAAATCTACCTCTTCACCCAAAATAGCCTGCAACTGAGCAATCCCCTCTCTGTTTGTTCTCGGACCAAGACCAACGGCAGCATGATGCTCGTCAATCCAAATAAAATCACCACCCTCCAACGTTCCAGGGGCAACAATTTCACCAGCAACTTTATGGCCAAAAGACTTATAAACTTCAGCATTAGATCTTGCTTCAGGTGTCCGAGTGGCTCGACCCATATTGCATAGTATTAACCCTTTTGGGCTGATCAGAATACTGTCTCGGGTATAAATACTGTCAATGGTCAGCGTTTCATCACACGGAAGATCAATAATGTCTGTGCCAGACTTCTCTAAAATATTTCTGAACTGGTCATACTCGTTATGAGCCTCATCAATATCTGGCATGTCATGAAAGCGAAGAGGTTTCCATTCATCTCTTAGTTTTTGTTGATTAATAAATGCATTTTCAGTGTTGCGCACAGCAACCTGCACTATGGCTGAATATTCATTGAATTGGTTCATACTATTGGTCTCTAGCGTCTTCTCGAACGAGTGCGTAAAAAGGCATGCCAATGATAATGAGCATGAAGGAATAAAATACAACTTCTACCCCTGCACCCCAAATAGCAAAAAAGGAATACAGGAAGGCCGCAACCGAGAGAATAATTGCTCGATTTCGCGCCGGGCCTGGCTGATCTCTCTTCAAAAAGTAGAACTCAGAGACTGCTGAGAATGCGTAGGCCATCAACGTAGACAATGTTGATAACATCGCCATAAAGGTAAATGCTGCAACTAGACCCTTGGTGTAATTAAGTAATAACAAAAGGGACATAAATCCGCCAGACACAAGAAAGGAGAATATTGGAGTACCTGTTGAACTTAAAGTCAGAAATTTAACCGGGAGCAAATGATCCTTAGCCGCCGCCAAAGGTACCTGCCCCGCTGTTAGTGTATTTGCATTAAGAGAACCTAGAGTCGAGATAAGGGCTCCAATGGTTATAATAGCACCACCAATCGGTCCCATTACCTTTGTTGCCGCTAATGCAAAAGGCGCAGTTGAACCCAATAGCTCGTTCGCTGGCACAATGAGCGCGATGGCCAAGCTCACCAAAAAATAAATAACTAGCACGGTTAAAACCGATGCAATGAGTATGCGTGGAATAGTTTTTTCTGGTTCAACAATATTGTCTGCAGGAACCGTAGCGGTCTCAATTCCGATAAAAGACCACATTACTAAGGTTGTTACGGTCGCTAACAGTGCCACAGGATGCAGGTCAGTAGGATTTACTGGTGGTAATATCTCAGGTTGCATGTTGGAAAAGCCCAACACAATGATAAACATCAAGGGCAATATTTTTAGGAATGTTGTGACAACCTGAAATGTGCCACTGCTTTCAATACTGCGAATATTTAGGCCAACTACTGACCATACCAATGCCAAAGCAACTAAAAGGCTGAGTATCGAAGATTCTGTTATCGGTGGTAAAAAGACTCCCAGATACCCCACAAAGGCAACCGCAATACCCGAGGCTGCAGCAATGCAGGAAATCCAATATGTCCAGGCAATCAAAAATCCAGCGAAGTTACCAAGCCCTGCTTGAACGTAAGCGTAAGGCCCCCCAATTTTCGGTACTCGCTTCACCAGTCTGGATAAACACAGAGCCACTAGCAATGTACCGGCCCCGGCAGTCAACCAACCAGCCAAACCAAGCATTCCATAGGGAGCCAGTAGTGTTGGCATCATAAAGATCCCAGACCCAATAGCGCAGCCCACGGCGATAGACCAACCGCGCCAAAAACCTATTTCTTTACCCGACCCACTCTTTGAGACTCTGTTCATTTTAGCTTTCTCTTTTATTGGCTGTACCGTAACAGGGGTGAAGAATAATACAAGTACATCCGCGCGCGTGATCTAGGCTCGAAAATTAAAAACGTGACACACCGACCACCAAGAACCACTTCAGACAATTTAACCCTAGTAACTTGGGAGAACCAGCTCTGATTAGTCTTCTCCTAGCTCTTAAAGGCGCTTGTTTCTTAAAATTTCATGCAAACTATATAGTTCTTGAGCTTTTATTGAACTTTCCTTGGTCATAAAACCGAGCAGTCACTAACATGAACTAGTCTACAATTCACTATCGTAAACCCATAAATCCAAACTATAACTATCAAGGTCAATGACATTTAGTATGAAGTAAATACCATCCCAAATCACAAATACACTTATATAGTAGATTCGTTGAGAAATTGTCTTAAAAAAGAAAGCATCGAAATTCAATAATTATCATATAAATCAATCGCTTCAAACCTAAAAAGCCATCTAAAAATTATGTTTTAACGAGTAAATCTTATGCTGTGTTGTATTGCGTATAGCGCTATCTTATGAGTGGCTTTCTATTTTTAAGGCATATAAAGGCATCAAAAATAAGTCATTCATCTATCGAAAAGGGGTCTATTAAAATGAAATCACTTCGCACTCGCGGTTTATTGGCAGTAGCCATCACCGCTTTCTTCGGCAACACCTATGCGGCGGAACTCGAAGAAATTATCGTTACAGCTCAAAAAAGAGCTGAAAGTCTACAAGATGTTCCTATTTCAATGTCAGCCATTGATGGCAGCAAAATTGAGGAAGTTGGTATAAACAGCTTTCAAGAACTAACTGGATATGTTCCTAATCTGACCATCACCGAGAATGCTGTAAATACTATTATCGGTATGCGTGGCGTTGGCATCGGTGCTAACCAGTCGTTTGAGCAGTCTGTTGGTATATACGTTGATGGCATTCACTACGGAAAAAGCCGTCAAGTTAGAACTGGATTATTTGATTTACAACAAGTTGAAGTCTTGAGAGGCCCGCAGGGCATCTTATTTGGTAAGAATACTCTCGCTGGGGCAATCAATGTCACTTCCGCCTCACCTCAGACCGGTCAAGACACTGGCGGCAAAATCGCTGTTAGTAAAGAATCTTATGGCGGACAAGTCGTTGAAGGCCACTTGACTGGGTCCTTAACTGACTCACTGGCGTGGCGATTTGCCTACAAAGACCGAGAAGGTGATGGCCATCTGAAGAACACCTATCCTGACACTGAAGTTTCATTGGGACCTACAACTGACGAGGAAATGTGGCGAGCAAGTTTGGTATGGGAGCCTACGGATAACACATCAGTTGAATTCAAGCATTCGGAGAGCGAGTACATCCGCCTAGGTGCGAACCCTCTGGTAACTCTGTTTAGTCCTTTGCCTAACATTCCGGCATCCAATGCTCTGATGTACGGCACCATGGGGGCAGTTTTCCCCTCTTATGCGGCTTACATAAACTCGCAACCAAGAGACGGTTTTCGAGATATGCGCTCATTTGGCGGTTGTGCTTTAGAAAGTTATATGGGTATGAGCTCTTCAATCTGTGAAAGTGGTGGAGAAAGACCTGAAGGAACAGATACAGAGACAGCTGATAGTTCGCTAAATATTGAGATGGAACTACCCAATGGCTACACATTGAATGTTGTTGCTGGTCGGGGTCGTTACTCCTATCAAGATGGCATTGATGCTGACTTTTTACCTTTACGATTCATTGGCCGGAGTGACATTTCTGATTATGACCACAATAGCCAAGAATTTCGCATCAGCTCTCCCACAGACGGTAAATTCTCATGGGTAGGTGGTGTGTACTTAGACAAGCAGGAACAAGAAATTGATCGCTTGGTCACTGTTGATGGAACCTTCGGTATCCCTCACATTATGCCAGCTATTGTTGGTCTTGATACCTTCTTAGCCTTCTCACCAGCTCAGGTCGCTGGTGTAAACGCGGTAACACCTGTTCCTGGAACACCGTACACTCTCCAAAGTCTCTATGATGCAACCGGATGTGCTGTTGGGGCTGCCTCGTGCCTAGACTATAGACTGTATCCAGGGGTTGAAGGCGTAACCAAGTGGCAGCAGGTAGGCCGGCTTTCTAACTGGAAGCAAGACACTAACTCACGGGCTGTATTCTTACAGGGAACTTTAAACCTGAGTGACTCCCTTTCTCTAACAGCCGGTGTCCGATATACCGAGGAAGAGAAGCGAGCCCATGCAGAGATGCAGATAGTGACTAACTCAACCGGCATGACGACGCCTAATTACAGTCCTTTACTAGCAGGCCTAATGGGTTCGTTCTTTGCCTCCTATGAGCACGAGTTTGATGAGCAGCGCTCAACCAACCAGTTGATCCCAGCCATGAACTTGCAATGGACTCGATCCGAGGACAGTAAGTTTTACTTCAGCTATTCAGAGGGCTTCAAAACTGGTGGCTTTAATGCGGTAGATGATCAAGATCCATTATTTACAGCAGAAGGCCCTCAGAGAACAATTCCTGGGATTGGTTTTGAGTATGATGATGAAACCGCAGCTTCTTATGAAATCGGCGGAAAGCATACGCTATTAGATGGCGCCATGAATCTGAACTGGGCATACTTCAATAGTGAGTACAAGGATCAACAGGTATCAACCTTCGTTGGTCTTGGCTTTGTTGTAACCAATGCTGCAACGACAGATGTTGAAGGTCTGGAGATTGATATGACCTGGCAAGCAACTGATAACCTAAGGCTTGGTGCTAGCGTTGCATTTACCGATGGATCTTATGGTTCATTCCCAGGAGCTGGCTGTACTGCTCAACAAGCCTCAGACCTACTAGCACTTGGGACTTTGACAGTTAATTCTCCTGTTACTGAAGCGGGCGGTTGTTCTGCAAAATTCAAGGGCGACGGAACTCAGGCTGGTGCTGGACAGGATCTTGCTGGGTCTCAAGTAGGCACAGACTACAATGGATCGTTCTGGGCTGATTATACAAGACCTCTGGCATCTGGCCTTCTGTGGTTTACAAGCGTTGATATGAACTTTACAGATGGTTATTTCATGACAGGTGATCGGGATCCAATTGACTACCATGATGGTTTCGAGAAGTTTAATATCCGAACAGGAGTCCGAGCTGAAAACTGGACCGCAATGTTGTACGGTAAAAACATCACAGATGAGGAAACTGCCACTGGAGCCTATGACATTCCTTTAGCTGCTGGCTCTCATGGCCAATATACAAGCGAAGGATCGGTATGGGGTGCTAGACTGACCTATAGCTTCTAACACCTAAGGCCACATCTAAAAGGACGGGGTAACCCGTCCTTTTTTATTGTATGCCCATTAAACACACAAAGACTTTGAAACCGCCTATGGGTACTTAAAAAGAAACTCAAGTTATTGGGGTGATCTTGATACGCTTGAACCAGAGCGATCAGCTAACCCCGTGGAAAATCATTAAAATAATTAATAGCTAAAAAGACACTCCCTCCTAAAGTCCGCTTATTTGCAGAAGGTATTTTAAACCACCGTCTAACTAAACATTTATACAATTAGCAGTAACGCAATAAAGTCCAGTTAACAACGCCTCTTCTCTTAATGGTTAGATAAATTCTAAACAAATCATGCAGTTATAGAAATTTTGCATAGTACAAAATTACACTGTTAAACAAGGTTATTTCATCAAATGACTCATGTTCATTATTTATTTATTAAACTATTGTTATTCACTTTTGAGAAAGACTCATGTATGGTGCCCGTTAGTGCAGTTTCGTCAATATATGCGTAGTTGCATCGTTCGTCATCACTCGAACAACGACACAGAAAAGTTACCGTCGAAGATTAAAGAAATATACAAAACATTTATAAACTATCTACAGGGGTCTTTTATGAACAAAAAATCATTCCGCACACTTAGTAGCCTAGCTATTGCTATAGCAACGGTAACTAGCGGTGCATACGCAGCTGAACTTGAAGAAGTTATCGTAACCGCTCAAAAGCGCGCCGAAAGCTTACAAGAAGTTCCTGTCTCTCTTACTGCTATATCAGGGACTAAAATCGAAGAAGCTGGCATGAACACGTTTGGCGAGCTTTCTACCTACGTGCCTAACTTGAGTATTACAGAAAATGCCGTAAACACTATTATTGAAATGAGAGGCATCAGCGTTGGAGCTAACCAATCTTTCGAGCAATCAGTAGGTGTGTTTGTTGATGGTATCCACTACGGTAAAGGCCGCCAAATCAGAACAGGTTTATTTGATATTCAGCAAGCTGAAGTAGTACGAGGCCCTCAGGGCGTTTTGTTCGGCAAAAACACTCTTGCTGGGGCCATTAATATTAAGACAGCGACGCCAGATCCCGATCAAGAATTTGGCGGCAAAGTTTCTGTCAGCAAAGAGTCATTTGACGGTACAACAGTGCAAGGTCACCTTACAGGCTCAATTGGTGACACCATCGGATTGCGTGTTGCCTATAAAGATCGTACCAGTGATGGCGCATGGACTAACACCTATGCTGGCGCCTTAAACAAGAACATGCCTACCACGGATGAGACTATGTGGCGTGCCAGCGCTACTTGGGAGCCTACTGAGTCAACAAGAGTTGAATTAAAGCATTCTAACAATGACAACGTGAAGCTTGGTCAAGACTCAATGGCTGTACTGTTCAGTCCAGTTCAAAATCTCGGCGCAGCCGCTGGCTTAATGTATGGCGTTATGGGTGTTGTGCATCCTAATTTTGCTTCGATCACCTCTAACGGCACTAATGATCCATACAGAGACTCAATCGCCCTTGGCGGTTGTGCGCACGAGGCGGCCCTAGGAAAGAGCTCCGCGTGGTGTGATGCCGGTGGTGAACGACCCGAAGGTACTGATACTACGTCATCAGACACATCTCTCAACTTTGAGATGGAGATGGACAATGGCTACACGCTAAATGCCACTATCGGTAGAGGACGTTACGATTATCAAGATGGTCTAGATGCTGATTGGTTGCCACTACGCTTCATCGGTCAGTCTACATTTTCAGAGTATGATATGAATAGCCAAGAGATTCGTCTTTCATCTCCAACTGATGGAAAATTTTCTTGGGTAGGTGGCATTTATTTAGCTAAGTCAACTCAAGAGCAGTGGACACTTACTTCGGTAGACGGTCAATTTGGACTGCCCGATATGACTATGAGAGCAATTCTAGGTGGCGGTAACCCTGCTTTAGGATTGCCTAGCTTTCTTGCCTTCAATCCCACTCAAATTGCAGGTATAAATGCTACTACACCAGCGGGCGACACAGGTTTAACTCTGCAGCAACTTTATGATGCAACGGGTTGTGCTGCTGGCGCTCCTACTTGTGTGGATTACACGTTCAAGTTGGGTGTTGAAGGGTCTACGCTGTGGAATCAAATGGGGCGGATTGGTCAGTATAGACAAGATACAAATTCGCGTGCGATCTTCTATCAAGGCACATGGAATCTAACTGATTCTGTGTCGTTGACAGCTGGTGCTCGATACACTGAGGAAGAGAAACGAGCATTTGCTTCGACCTACAATACCTCTAGCTATAATGGCTTAGCTGTTCCGGACGCTCACCCTCTACTAGGTGGCCTCTCGGCAGCTTTATTCAATATTTATGATCATGAGTTTAATGAAGATAGAGGAACTCACCAGTTCATTCCTGCGGTAAATTTGGAATGGGCGCGATCAGATGACAGCATGTTGTATATGAGCTATTCAGAGGGCTTTAAGAGTGGAGGCTTTAACTCAACAGACTCTCAGCTCCCTCTCTTCACAGCTGATGGTCCACAGGCAAACATTCCAGGACCAGGGTTTGAATATGAAGATGAGAATGCTGAATCTTGGGAGATCGGTGGAAAGCACACGCTTCTTGATGGTTCTATGACCTTAAACTGGGCTTACTTCGATAGTGTCTACAAAAATCAACAGGTATCAACATTTGTGGGTCTTGGGTTCGTAGTAACTAACGCGGCAAGCGCTAGCGTCTCGGGCCTTGAAGTTGATATGTTGTGGCAGGCAACTGATCACCTACGATTAGGTGTTAACCTCGCTCTTAATGATGGTAAGTATGACGACTTCCCTGGAGCGGGCTGTACCGCAATACAGGCGTCTGATTTGGCGGGAGGAGCAACATCTTCTGGAAGTTGTGTCGCCGAGATTGCAGCTGATGGGACACAGATTGGGATAAGCCAGAATCTAGCAGGCGCTCAGATTGGAACTGACTACAATGGTACTGTTACCGCAGATTATACCCGCTCTGTACTTGGTGGCTTGATCTGGGCTACAGGCGTAGACCTCCAGTTTACTGATGGCTTTTTCATGACGGGAGATCGCGATCCGATCGATTATGAGGAAGGGTTTACTAAAACTAACTTCCGTACCGGCTTAGCTGGAGAGAATTGGTCCGTTATGCTGTATGGCAAAAACGTATTTGATAAGGTTACCCCTCAAGGTGCTTTTGATATACCACTTGCTAGCGGCTCACACGCTCAGTATGTTCTTCCAGGAGCAGTTTGGGGCGCAACGCTTAACTACAGCTTCTAATCTATATTAGAAAAGTAGTAACTCTTAAAGGGGCAGTTTTTAACTGCCCCTTTTTTTATGTCCACTATTGTGACTAGACTGTCATATTCAGACAGTGCGATGAAAATATATTAGACTATGATAAGACGCTTAAAAAATATAAATAAAGTCTAATCTATGCCCCTGCTACGGGGATTATCGCACCGATGAACAAGATGATTGCCAAAAACCTCTCGGTCAACAAGCCTGGTGATCGCCAATATTCGTCGATAATAAATAATAACTACACTTAAACTGAACGGTAGGGGTAACACAACATGGCAAATAAAATAGCACTGGTAACAGGTGCATCCGATGGCATTGGCTTGGAGTTTGCTGATATTCTGGGTGCTCGAGGCTATGACTTAATTCTCGTGGCACGAAGAGAAGACAAACTTAACAGTATTGCTACAACACTCACTCAAGAGCATGGTGTTAATTGCACGGTAATCGTCGCTGATTTATCTCAACCTCAGGCCGCACAGCAGCTATTTCAAAACACTCAGTCAAATAATCTAAGGGTAGACTTCTTAGTCAACAATGCTGGGCTTCTGCACAATGGTTTCTTTACTGAATTGGACATTAATGCTCAAGAGAGGATGATTGCTGTCAACGTACTTGCTCTAACCTCTCTAACACATCTCTATGCAAATGATATGTCTGCTAGAAAAAACGGCCATATTCTTAATGTAGCCTCCCTAGCTGGTTGGATGCCAATTCCAAATCAAAATGTCTATGCTGCAACTAAATCTTACGTATTGTCCTTTACTCAAGCTCTTGCCGATGAACTAAACGCTGCAGGAAATGGCGTAGTCGTCTCGGCTCTTTGCCCAGGCTATACAGCAACAAAAATGATGGATAATCCAGATCAAGGTGCCAAGCTAAACATCGCACCGAACATGATGATGTCAGCTAAAGAGGTGGCTGAGCAAGGTATCCGTGACTGCCTCTCTGGCAAAATGACCATTGTTCCAGGGATGGCTAATAAATTCACTGCAGCGATCACTCATATATTTTCTAAAACACGACTAACTAAATTGGTTGGCAGTTTTTATCGGAAGAATATGGGCTAATTAGGTAAACATCAGCACAAATCAACATTGAGGTATCTATGAGCGAACAATCGATAAAAAAAGTATTAGTTACTGGTGCCAATGGTTTTATTGGTAATTCTCTAATGCGCTTTTATCAACAGAATAATCAAGCCGCGGTTGGCGTTGATTTGGTTGGTAATGGTACAGATATTATTGAGGGCGATATCGCCAAACCTGAGAGCATTGCCAACGTCCTAGACGAGTGTGATGTCATCATTCACACCGCGGCATTGGTTTCAAATGCCATGGAAGACAGTGATATGTGGCGAGTAAATGTGCAGGCTACTGGTAACTTAATCAATGCTGCAAAAAAACATAAGGTGCGACGTTTTGTGCAGATATCTTCTATCGTGGCCTATGGTAATGCCGCAGAGGGAGAGCTTGACGAGAACCACCCTGTACATGCAGATGGTGGCAGTTATGTGCTCACCAAGCTAGCCTCTGAGCACACTGTACTTGCGGCCTCGGCAAATGATGACATTGAGGTAGTAATTGTGCGTCCAGGTGATGCCTATGGCCCGGGTAGCCGTCCGTGGATCATCGCACCCTTAGAAGCCATTGCTAAAAATCAATTTATGCTACCCGCCAAAGGTGAGGGTTTCTTTAGGCCCATTTATATAGATGATTTAGTCAAGGGTATTGCGCTTGCCGCTCAACATCCAGATGCGGTAGGTGAGATATTTAACCTTTCTTGTGAAGGCTACATGACCACTAAAGAATATTTTGCGCCACACTACCAATGGTTGAACAAAAAAGGGCCTATGCTTGTCTCCACTAAGCTTGCGCTTAGAGTCGCCGCCATAGCCTCAAAAATTGCCGACCTTATGGGCAATCTAAACGAAGCATCTCCTGCAACCGTGGTTCAACTCGCCACCAAGAGCTGGTTCTCGATCAAGAAAGCCGAGCGCATTCTTGGTTGGAAGCCTGAAATACCATTTGATGAGGGCATGAAACGGTCTAAACAATGGGCAGATGATAATGGTCTTTTAGGTAAATGATGGTTATGGTATTTACTCGTTACCAGAGGATTCTCCCATGCCTAAAAATATTACTAACATAGTTGCGCTGGCAAAAAGCACTGCAAAAGTAGAGCACTATCCAACCCCTCACGACCGTTTGGTTAAAGGCAAACCTGAGCAAAATAATACTCTTCATTTTTCAGCCGATGATCAGTTCTTTGTGGGAGAATGGGGCGCAGAAGTTGGCTGTTGGAAAGTTAGCTACACCGAAAATGAGTATTTCCATATATTGAGTGGCAAATCGATTTTACGAGATACCGAAGGCAATGAGTTAACCATTATTGCCGGTGATAAAATTTGTGTACCTGCTGGCTTTGAAGGGGAGTGGGAAGTTATAGAACCAACGCAAAAAATCTATGCTATCTACGAAAAATAAATCTTACTTAGTGGCAAGGTTTTCTGTAAGCTCAGCTCTATAAGAACCTGCAGTGCGGCCAGTCCAAAGTTTAAAACTTCGATAGAACGAACGCCCCTCTGCATAACCCAATTGGTATGCAATAGACTCGAGTGATAGATCGGTGTTTTTTAAATAATAAAGAGCTAACTCTAGGCGCAACTCGTTGAGCAGATCTTTATAACTTGTCCCCTCTTCGTCGAGCTTTCTCTGAAGTGTTCGGCTACTCACACCAAGCATCTCAGCAATAATTTGGCTAGAAGGCGTCTGTTGCTTTAACACCAGTCGCAAGAGGTTTTTAACTTGATCTGTCACAGATTGATTTTTGTCTAAACTAGCCAAAATGCTCGTTGCGTGCTCCAATAACATTTGAAGTAACTGCTCATTTGCCTGAGGAAACACCTCGTCTAAAGCACTCTCTACAAACCTAAACCCACTGGCTGGCTGATTGAATAAAACGTCACACCCAAAAATTTGTTTGTAGTCTTCCAATAATGTCTGTTCAGTTGGGCCTTCATGCTCAAACCAAATACTATGCCAGCCCTCAAAGTTCAAAAACCGTCGGGCAAAAAGGCACCAAGATGCCAAAACATTTTCAACCTCGTGTTTCCTTACTATTTTGTCATTAAATCGGCATGTCCAGCGCTGAAGCGCATAGCCGTCAGCGATTTCAATAGAGGTAACCCCCATATCACCGACAATTTTTTCATAGATTGGGATCTTGGCTTGGATCATCCTTAGTGTGGAGCAGTTCATTGATATATAACCCAGCACGCTATAGGAAGCAGGTTCCACAAACTGCGCAGAATGAAGACCAAAACAGGGGTCGCCACTAGCCTCGATTAATAATGACAATAGCTGTTCCATGGCATGAGATGGCACATGTTTGCTGTTATCTTTTAAGATATCAGCATCAATACCCACTTTGGCTAACATTACGGAATAATCAACACCACAGGCCTCCGCAGAACGCAGATATTGCGTTATCGCTGGCACAGACGCTAAGCCGCTGTTACTGGTTATATCCATGTATTTATTCCGTACCAATACAGTGACCGAAATAGTGACTAAGCCGTCGTACTTTGACAGGGACTATTTCAGATCCACCGGTTAATATTACTTCAAATAGTATACCTCAAGAGTTGAGGGTTTCATTGCCATTAACGCTATACTAAATGGGGTTAAATTGGCAGACTTAGCTAAATCTGCAAACAATTATTTAGGGTGATTCATATGCGGTTATGGAATGGTTGGGGAAATGAAAATAGCAATTTGAGCATGGAATTAAATAGTGGCCTGCGTATGTTATTGACTGCACTCGTTGGCCCTGCAAAATCTCTACCCCAGGCAACCTTAGATGAAGTGATTGCCAAGGTGCCTGCCACCAAATTAACTGCCCACCCTTTAATCAACACAGACCCTGAAACTCGCGTGCGCCATGCTAGAGGTCAAAGCCTGCCCGATTGGCTAGACATGCATAGTGGCAATGTTGATACCTTCCCAGATGGTGTTGCCATGCCTGAATCATCTGAGCAGGTACGCGACCTATTGGCCCACGCTAAAGCTAATGATCTTGTGGTTATTCCCTACGGCGGTGGAACCTCAGTGGTGGGTCATATCAATCCTGAGGAAAGTAAAAAGCCAGTTCTCACCGTTGATATGGGTAAAATGAATTCCATGCTGCACATTGACACCGAAAGTCAGCTCGCCACCTTTGGCGCCGGAACACCAGGCCCAAAAATTGAAGAAGAACTTAAAAAACACGGTTATACCTTGGGTCATTTCCCTCAATCTTGGGAGCTGTCTACCGTTGGTGGCTGGGTCGCTAGTCGCTCCAGTGGTCAGCAGTCATTGCATTACGGGCGCATCGAAAATTTATTTGCTGGCGGCAGCATAGAAACCCTCGCTGGCACTCTAGACATACCCACTATTCCCGCCTCCTCTGCAGGGCCTGATGTACGCGAGATGATTTTAGGCTCTGAGGGCAGAATGGGGATCATTACCGAAGTGAAGGTACGCATAACTCCCCTGCCTGAGCAAGAGCAGTTTCAGGTTGTATTTTTCCCTTCTTGGGACGTTGGTATCACTGTCGCAAGAGAGCTGATCCAACAGCGTGTTGCACTCTCTATGGTGCGTCTAAGCAATCCTCTTGAAACCACCAGCCTACTGTATATGGGTGCCGGTGAAGATAGTGGCGGTGTGGTTGCCCTAGAACAGGCTCTCTCTGAAAAAGGCATTGGCTCAGGCAAAGTGATGATGACTTTCGGTGTCACAGGATCCGCCAGACACTGTGAAACAGCACACCAATTGGCTCTTGATCACTGCGCTAACCATGGCGGTGTGGCTGATCAATCTGGGCTTGGTGATAACTGGGCACATGGCCGATTTCGAGCACCCTACTTGCGTGACCCTTTAGGTGCTGCAGGCTATGCCGCAGACACAATGGAAACTGCTGTAGACTGGGCTAAAGTACCCACGGCAGCAGAGAATATAGAGCAGGCTATTCGCACCGCATTGGCCGATGAGGGCGAGCAAGTGCACGCCTATACTCATCTGTCCCATGTTTATGGTCAGGGCTCAAGTATCTACACGACTTATCTATTCCGGTTGGGGGAGAGTTACCAACAAGGTATGGATCGATGGGTCAAGCTCAAAAAAGCAGGTGCAGAACAAATTGTGGCCCATGGCGGTACCATCAGCCATCAACATGGGGTTGGTCGTGATCACAGGCAATATTTGAGTGCTGAGAAAGGCACCTTGGGAATTGTTGCAATTAACAACCTCTGCAAATTGTTTGACCCTAATGGTCAAATGAATCCCGGTAAACTTCTTCCAGACAGCGAGTACTAAAACAACATGAAAGGGTTCACTGACCGCAACCAACTGCTAGCTAAAATGCGCGATGGCCAATGTTGTGACTGGGACATTATCATTGTTGGCGGCGGTATCACTGGCGCTGGAGTGCTTCGCGAAGCAACAAGACGTGGTTACAAAGCTCTACTCTTGGAACAGCAAGATTTCTCTTGGGGAACATCTAGTCGCTCATCAAAAATGGTTCATGGTGGCTTGCGTTACCTCGCAGCTGGCGATCTAAAACTCACTAAAGAGTCAGTGGAAGAGCGTGAAAGGCTGCTTAATGAAGCGCCCGGTTTAGTTGACCGTATCGCTTTCTACTTCACCTTTCGTAAAGGTCTTTTTCCTGGCCGTTTGGCAATGACAATCATACTGGCTATCTACGACTTTTTGGCAGGTATCAGAGATCATCGCTTCATCAAAACCGCTGAGTTGTTGCAACGATTCAAAGGATTAAACGACACAAACCTAAAAGGTGCCAGCTATTATACCGATGCCATGGTAGATGACTCTCGGCTTGTATTGCGTGTGCTCCAAGACAGCATGGCAGATGGGGGTCAGGCTCTTAATTACACTAAAGTCCAAAAATTACTTATTGAAAAAGACAAAGTCTGCGGTGTTGTTATTGATGACCCGCAAACATCTCAGCCTATCCAACTGCGAGCCTCTGTAGTGGTTAATGCAACAGGCGCTTGGGCTGACCGGTTGCGTAATGCCGTTAACAGTGAAAAACGTATTCGACCCTTACGGGGCAGCCATATAATTTTCCCTAAACGCCTGTACCCAGTGTCTGACGTGATGACCTTTTTACACCAAGACGATAAACGTGGCATCTATGTTTACCCCTGGGAAGGCACAACTGTGCTTGGCACCACTGATTTAGATCATGATGAAGATTTAGACATTGAAGCTAGCATCTCTAACCAAGAAACCGACTATTTATTGAGAGGCTTTAACCATCAGTTTCCAAACAATAAGCTAACAACTGCAGACATCTTATCCACATGGGCCGGTGTTAGACCTGTTATTGGTAGTGAAAAGTCAAAAGACCCCTCTAAAGAGCGACGCGACCATGCTGTTTGGTCTGACAGCGGGCTAATAACCGTGAGTGGAGGTAAACTCACCACATTTAGGTTAATCGCATTAGATGCCCTTGCAGCAGCGCAAGATATGCTGCCAACACCTAAATCGTTTAATGATGACAGAATATTTATCACTCCCTGCATTAGCCCAAATGCGCTGCTACCTGAGAACCCCAACTGGGCACAGCGTTTGTTAGGACGCTATGGTGCTACAGCCAAAGCCCTGTTATCTGAAAGCACAGCACAGGAGCATCAAAGTATCGGTGACACTGATTTTTCTCTGGCAGAGTGTCGCTGGGCTATAAAATACGAAGGAGTGCAGCACTTAGACGATTTGCTGTTACGAAGAACCCGCTTGGGCATGTGCCTTGAAAACGGCGGTGCCGAAATTTACCCAGTTTTGGAAGCACTATTTAAAAGCGAACGGCAATGGGACAGCCAACAATGGGAAGCTGAACTCAATCGCTACAAAGCCATTTGGCAAGATTACTATAGCTTGCCGCAAACCTCCGAAGAGTAGGTGAACATGGATAATCAACAATATTTTTTAAGCATCGACAACGGTACTCAAAGCGTCAGAGCCATGGTTTTTGATGGCCTGGGTCAACTCATCGCAAAAAGTAAGGTTGATATAGAACCGTACTTTTCAGAACAACCCGGTTGGGCAGAACAGCACGCTGACTATTTTTGGACTGCTCTGTGTGATGCCTGTCAGGCACTTTGGCCCCAACTACCTGTTTCAAAAGACGATATTGCGGCGGTTTCTGTTACTACCCAGCGAGCAACCGCTATTGCCATGGGAGCAGACAACCAACCATTGCGCCCAGCCATTAGTTGGCTAGACCAAAGACAAGTAGAAACCAAGCCAACACTGAGCGCACTAGAATCTGCTTTATTTACCCTAGTCAGAGCAAAACCGTTAGTAGACCTAATGCACAAACAGGCCGAAGCCAACTGGATAGAGCAAAACGAGCCTAACATTTGGAACAAGGTGCATAAGTTTGTACTGCTCTCTGGCTACCACAACTACAAGTTAACCGGCGAATACAAAGATGCCATAGCCAGTACCGTTGGTTTTGTGCCCTTTGACTACAAAACCCAACAATGGGCAGGCAAAAAAGACTGGAAATGGCGCGCCATGCCAATAACCCAAGAGATGCTGCCCGAGGTTTTACCCGCCGGCGCCGAACTGGGCAAAATAAACCCACAAGCAGCAATAGAAACCGGCATACCCGAAGGGCTACCACTGATTGCCAGCGGCTCAGACAAGGCCTGCGAAGTACTAGGCACGGGCTGTACTGATGCTCACACCGGCAGCCTCAGCTATGGCAGTTTGGCCACTATTAATATTGCCACCGACAAATATGTAGAAGCCATTCCCTTCTACCCCGCATACCCCGGCGTGATTCCAGAGACTTTTAACATTGAAATGATGGTACAACGCGGATACTGGATGGTTAGCTGGTTTAAACAAGAATTTGGCCTGCTTGAAACCCAACAGGGTGAACAACAAAAAGTATCGCCAGAATCACTATTTGATCAACTACTGGCAGACGTACCCGCCGGCTCAGATGGCCTAATGCTGCAACCCTACTGGTCACCCTCTAATGGAGATGGCCCAGAAACCAGAGGCGCAATTATTGGCTTTACCGAGGCCCACACCAGAGCTCACCTATACCGTGCCATGATCGAGGGCCTCACCTTCGCCCTTCGGGAAAGCAAAGAACTTCTTGAAAAACGCAGCGGCAAAACCATCAACCGTTTGGTCGTCTCTGGTGGTGGCTCCCAAAGTGATCAGGTAATGCAAATTACCGCCGATATTTTTGGCATGCCGGTCTATCGGCCTCACACCTTTGAAACTTCCTCTTTAGGCGCCGCGATTGCCAGCGCAGTGGGCGTAGGTATGTACCCAAATTTCGTTACTGCTGTTGGGCAAATGACCCATGAAGGGGAAAGCTTTGAACCCATAGAAGCCAATAGTGTGCTCTATAACAGCCTGTATCAAAAGGTATACAAGAAGATGTATGGTCAACTGAAGCCCAGCTATGAAGCTTTACAGTCCATAACTGGCCGATAATCAGCGTCTTTTGTCACTGAGGTCGCTTTTTTCTCCAGCCTTGTACTTTCTGGTGCCGAAACCCCATAAGAATCGCATAGAGCCCAACGTATATCAGCGGCTCAATAATCTCAGACTTGACTGACCAGTAGAAGTGAACCACCCCAAGCAAAGCGATGAGGTAGGTAAAGTTGTGCAGTGTTTGCCAGTTTTTCTTCATTTTGCGGCGTATTTTTGCGATTGAGGTGACTGCCAGAGCGGTTAATAACAAAAATGCTGTCATACCCACAGTGATGTAGGGGCGTTCAAATACTTCGTCTATGAATAACTGCAGGTCAAACTGCACTTCAAAAGACAAAAAGTTGAGTATGTGACACAACGCATAAACAAAAGCGTAGAGTCCAATCATCCGTCGAAATTGTATTAGAGCGCCAATTTTAAAAAATTTAGCGGCCGGCGATATTAATAAGCTAATCAGCAATAAATTAAGCGCGCCAATACCTGTGAAGTGAATAACTACCTCAACAGGGTCAGCCCCAAGACGGTCACTAATTGCCTGATAGTACAAATTTACTAAAGGGTAAAGGGCGGTAATGTGCACCAGTGCTTTAAGATAGGGAATAGCCTTTTGAGAGACAGCAATCGCCATAGGGTCAGTAAAGTTAGTAAAGCTTTCTAAGGTTCATGCCTTTATAGAGCCCAGCAACCTGATCTCCATAACCATTAAAGGGCAATGTGGCAATGCGGTTTTGAGCAAAAATGCCGCCTGTCGTAATTCGTCGCTCGCTGGCCTGACTCCAACGCGGGTGATCTACGTCGGGGTTTACGTTAGCATAAAAGCCGTATTCATTAGCGGCTAAAATATTCCAAGTTGTTGGTGGCTGTTTTTCAACAAACTTAATACCGACAACAGACTTGATGCTTTTAAACCCGTATTTCCAAGGCACCACTAGACGAATGGGTGCGCCATTTTGTGGTGGTAGGGTTTTACCGTAAAGGCCAACACTCATTATTGCAAGCGGGTTCATTGCCTCGTCCATTCTTAGGCCTTCTAGGTAAGGGTAGTCTATGCCACCCCCTAACCGACGATTTCTCTGGCCGGGCATCTGCTTTGGGTCATAGAGCGTTTCAAACGCCAAATATTTTGCTTTCGAGGTGGGTTTTGCCTTTTTAACTAGGTCAGCTAATGAGAAGCCAATCCACGGCACCACCATTGACCATGCCTCAACACAGCGCAACCGATAAATACGTTCTTCGAGATCAAAAGAAGAGTAAAGATCATCGTAATCTAGAGTAAACGGCTTTTCCACCTCACCGGAAATTTTTAATTGCCAAGGGTCAACTTTAAACCCCTGAGCCAACTCTGCTGGTTGGTGCTTTTGAGCACCAAACTCGTAAAAGTTGTTGTGGGTGATAGTCTTTTCCTCAGGGGTTAGCTCTTCGGCAAAAGGTTTATCAGGGGTAAACTCAAGGTTGGTCTGTTTGAATAGTGCTGGCGGTGTGTCGTCGCCAAAAAGATCAAACACGCTCGCTGCAGCACTGGTGCTAAGTAGGGTTCCAGCACCTAGAAACCCCATATTCCTGACGATTTCTCGACGATTTAGATAAATTTTCTCATCTGTTACGTCAGATTCTTTCGAGTCACTGCGATTGGTGCTCTTTATTAACATAATCATTTCCCAATTTTCGATACCACTAATAGTAATGTGAATTGACTATTGGCATCGATAAATAATTTAAAAGTGTGAAATGGTTACGTTAGAAGTCCCTGTTTGGTGCAATGCTGTAGGGTGGCGTCTAATGCTTTGGATAACTTGCCGACCATTTCATCAACCTGTTGCTCGGTGATAATTAACGGCGGGCAGATTCCTAAACTACTGCCTGCCACTGCACGAATCAACAAACCATTATCTTGAGCCATCTTCTGCGCGTAGCCACCCACTGCTCCACCTATAAAGGCTTCTCCTGTTTCTTTGTTGGCCACTAATTCAAGAGCACCGAGTAAACCACTGCCACGTACTTCACCCACTAAGGGATGATCTGCAAAACCAACTAGACGCTGTTGCAAGTAAGCACCTGTTTTGGCGGCCTTTTCAAAAATTTGATCGCGCTGGTAAATCTCTAATACTTTTAACGCCACCGCACAGGCTACTGGATGCCCTGAGTAGGTATAACCATGTCCGAAAGCACCCGCATTGGCTGTTTGATCGATCATGGCATCGTACATGTCGCGGCGTATGGCAGATGCACTAATAGGCATATAAGCAGAGGACAATTGCTTAGCAAAAGTCATCATATCTGGTGATTCAATGCCCATGGTGTTGCAACCAAAGTCACTGCCGGTGCGGCCAAAGCCAGTGATCACTTCATCTGCCCAAAACATGATGTCATAGCGATTAAGCACCGCTTGAACTTTTTGGTAATAACCCGTGGGCGGCACAATAACGCCACTGGCACCGGTAATGGGCTCAGCAATAAAAGCGGCGATAGTTTCAGGCCCCTCTGCCACAATCATGGCTTCGAGATTACCCACAATGCGATCAACGAACTCATCTTCGGTTTCTTCACCTTGCTTGCCGCGATAATAATGCGGATGGTCAGTACGCAAAATACCGAGGGCATCTACGGGCAGGTCGAAGTGATTTTGGGTCACTGGCAGGCCGGTTAAAGAGGCTGCCGCCACAGTGACGCCGTGGTAGGAGCGCTCGCGTGATATAATTTTGCGTCGCTCAGGCTTACCTATGGCTTCATGGTAATAACGCAATAATTTAATGTGGGTGTCGTTGGCATCACTGCCAGAGTTACCAAAAGAGATGACCGAGTCAGCCATAGGAATCATTTCAGCAAGTTTGTCGGCCAAATCAATGGCAACCTGGTGTGTCTTGCCCCCAAACATATGGCTAAAAGTTAGCTTGCTCATCTGCTCAGTGGCAGTGGCTATAACTTCTTGGTTGCCATAACCAAGAGCTGTACACCAAAGGCCTGCAAGGCCCTCAAGATATTTATTGCCGTGGTTATCCCAAACATAGCAACCTTCGCCGCGTTCTATGGTGACCTGTTCGATTGCCTTGAAGTTAGTTGTGGGGTAAATAAGGTGTGTCATGATTGTTTCCTGTTGTTTTTATTATTTGTCGATACCGCCAATACACATGTACTTTATGTCTAGGTAATCGTCCATGCCGTACTTTGATCCTTCACGACCACCGCCAGACTCTTTAACCCCACCGAAGGGTGCCATCTCATTGGAGATGATGCCTTCGTTAATACCGACGATGCCGTATTCAAGCTTTTCAGCTATACGGTAAACACGGCCGATATCTCTAGAATAAAAATATGCAGCTAAACCAAACTCGGTGTCGTTTGCCATCTCAATAGCCTGCTCTTCTGTGTCAAAACTAAATATCGGCGCCACTGGGCCAAAAATTTCTTCGGAAAATACACGCATGTCTCTGGAAACATTGGTCAAAATAGTAGGCTCTACAAAACAGTCACCCAGTGCGCTCATTCCGCCACCCGCTTGCACCACCGCTCCTTTAGTCACAGCATCATCAATAAATTCACAGACACTTACTGCCGCTTTGTGATCAATTAATGGTCCAACCACTACACCCTCTTCTGCACCATTACCCATAGCCAACTCTTTAACCGCCGCGGTAAATTTGGTGGTAAATTCTTCTGCGATAGACGATTGCACTAATATTCGGTTGGAACAAACACAGGTTTGACCGGCGTTGCGATACTTAGAAATCATGGCTCCAGTTACTGCAGAGTCAATGTCCGCATCATCAAAAACAATAAAGGGTGCGTTACCCCCTAGCTCCATAGAGGTGCGTTTAACAGTTGCAGCACACTCGGCCATTAATTGCTTGCCCACCGGAGTTGAACCTGTAAATGTCACCTTGCGAACCAATGGGTTGCTAGTGATCTCAGCACCAATCTGTGAGGTGCGGCCGGTGAGAATATTCATTAGCCCCGGCGGAAACCCTGCACGCTCTGCCAGTACCATCAGCGCTAAAGCTGATAAGGGTGTGGCATTGGCGGGTTTAACTACAACAGAGCAGCCCGCGGCGATTGCAGGCGCTATTTTTCGCGTGAGCATCGCATTGGGGAAATTCCATGGCGTGATACAGGCCACAACCCCTACCGGCTGTTTAATAACCATGACTCGCTTGTCATTGGATGGCTGCGGAATAGTATCGCCATAGACACGTTTCGACTCTTCACCAAACCACTCAATGTAATTGGCTCCGTAGGCAATCTCACCTCGGGCTTCAGCTAAAGGTTTGCCTTGCTCAGCGGTTAAAATTTGAGCAAGATCTTCCTGGTTTTCCATAATCAGTGTAAACCACCGGCGCAATAGTGCCGCCCGCTCTTTGGCCGTGGTTTCCGACCATGATTTTTGCGCATCGGCGGCTGCCTCGATCATTCGTCGAGTCTCAGCGGTACCACATTTCGCTACCGATGAAATTACTTCACCCGTTGCTGGGTTGGTCACCTCAAGGGTCTCGCCGTTATCGGCATCTACCCAAACGCCATTAATATGCGCTTGGTGGGTAATTAAACCGTTATCTTTTAAGTTCAGTGTCATTGGGTTTTCCGGTATTTGTCAGTGTTGGTCACAGTTATTTTCTTACGTGCTTTTACACAAGGCGCTAGCATAGCTGAATGTTAACAAAAATAAATTATCTTTACGGGCCTTTGCAATACCCCCGCTTAGGTATAGGGCTTGAGGTGCATCCATGTTTCTAATCATAGACTACTGTTATTGCTCAGTGTTCTTTGGTTTAGAGATTTAACCTATAATGCTCTAACATTATTGACATTGGCTGCAAAACTAACAAGTCCGAACCGAGAGAGTAAAACCATGAGCAATAAAAACACCAACCAGCCCCTTGGTGGCAATGAGATGCCTCGATTTGCAGGCATAGCATCCATGTTTCGACTACCGGTGCATGCAAATGCTGAGAATCTAGATATCGCACTACTCGGAATTCCTCTGGACATAGGCACCAGCAACCGCGGCGGCACACGCTTTGGCCCCCGTGAAATTCGTTGTGAATCGGTGATGGTTAGACCTTATAGCATGCACACAAAAGCCGCGCCTTTTGATTCTTTTCAAATTGCTGATGTGGGGGATGTGCCTTTAAACACCTTTAATCTGCTCAAATCTATCGACATTATTGAGAAGTTTGCTGACGAAGTCATTAGCCACGGTGCTAAGCCGGTTTCTTTTGGTGGTGACCACACTATGACCTTGCCTTTGTTGCGCTCAATAACAAAAAAACATGGCCCTGTGGCCCTTATTCATGTTGATGCTCATGCTGACACTAATGATGTGATGTTTGGAGAAAAGGTAGCCCATGGCACTGTATTCAGACGTGCTATTGAAGAAGGTTTAGTAGATTGCAATAAAATGTTTCAGATCGGTCTTAGAACCACAGGCTATTCATCAGAGGACTTTGACTGGGCGAGTAATCAGGGCGTTCGGGTGATTCAAGCTGAGGAATGCTGGTACAAATCTCTTGCGCCACTTATGGAAGAAATCAGAGTAACCATAGGCCCTGATACACCCGCTTATCTCTCTTTTGATATCGACGGTTTAGATCCCTCAGTGGCTCCAGGAACAGGGACTCCAGAACCCGGTGGGTTAACAAGTACCCAGGGAATTGAGATTGTTCGAGGCTGTTGGGGGCTTAATATGGTTGGCGCGGATCTAACGGAGGTTTCACCCCCCTATGACACTACAGGGAACACCTCCCTGCTGGCAGCTAACCTAGTTTTTGAAATGTTGTGCACCTTCCCTGGTTGCAAACGCGCCTAGTACTATCTGAGGCTATCGTAGTTACTTTAAACCCTGTAATCTGAGCAGGGAGCTTGCGAGCGCTCTCCCTTTTAACAGGCCACTATTGAAATAGTTTAAATAAATGCAAATTCCTGACTCCATCAGTTACCGATTCCTGTTGCAAAAAGCATGGCCAATCATTTTGGCTAATGCGTCAGTCCCACTGTTGGGGCTTGTTGATACGGCTGTGATCGGTAACGTTGCTACTGTAGAAGATCTTGGAGCTATCGCCTTTGGTGCATTGATTTTTTCTTTTGTCTATTGGAGCTTTGGCTTTTTAAGAATGGGCACAACGGGTTTTGCTGCCCAAGCTTCCGGCGCTGGAGATGAACAAGAAGTAAGAGCAGTACTCGGCAGGGCCCTACTGATTGCAGCCTGTATTGGTATGGCTTTAATTTTGATCCAATGGCCCATCGAGTTGACTGCATTTTCACTGCTAGATGGAAGCGCCCAAGTTGAAGCTGTGGCCAAAGAGTATTTTAATATCCGTATCTGGGGTGCCCCCGCTACGCTTGCTACCTTTGCTTTGATGGGGCTTTTAATTGGCTTGGGTAAAAGTCGCACCTTGCTAGTGATTCAACTATTCTTAAACGGCCTAAATATTCTATTAGATATCTGGTTTGCCGGCTTTTTAGGCTGGGGTGCTAGTGGCATAGCCTTGGGTACTGTTATCGCAGAATGGACAACTGTGCTGTTCGCAGGATTATTGATATTTAAAACATTGAGTAAGCGCAAGATATTGAACGAGGAATTTTGGCCTAAGACCAGAATCATGGACTGGCCGGCGCTACTAAAAACTATATCGTCAAATGTTGATATTATGCTGCGAACGCTGATTTTGGTGTTTTCCTTCGCCTTCTTTACTAATCAGAGCGCAAAGTTTGGTGACACACTACTAGCCAGTAACCATATCTTACTGCAATTAATTGCATTCTCAGCGTTCTTTCTTGATGGGTATGCTTTTGTAGTGGAGGCTCTAGTTGGCAACGCCATAGGCGCAAAGCGCAGAGATATTTTTGATCTCGCGGTTCGACGAACAACCATTTTGGCCATAGCCACTGCCATGCTGTTGGCACTAGCTATTATGATATTGGGTGATGTGGCTGTCATGCTACTAACCGATATTAGTGCAGTGCGACATGCCGTCAATCCATTACTCCCATTGGCTGCGCTCTATGTGTTGCTCTCTTTTGCAGCCTTTCAGCTAGATGGCATTTTTATCGGCGCTTCGTTTACCCGACAAATGCGAGATGCCGCTGTGCTATCTATTGCGGTTTACCTTATCGTTTGGTGGGCCCTAGCAGACCACTTCGGCGTTCAAGGTCTTTGGGGAGCAATGATTATTTATGTTGTTGCCCGCGCTCTGGCTTTGTTGCTATTTTATAAGTCGCTGCGCCGGTCAGTTGGCGTTTAAAACATTCGAGCGTTAACATTAACTTTTCCAATGATCGACAACTTGGCAAGCCTTGTGTAGCTACTGGAGACAACCAGTTTATGACAGATACCTCCATTTACTTTAGTAATAATGGCCTACACACCCATTTGCTGTTACCTACGGCTAAGGTGAATGATCGTGTACCCTCCCTGCAAGCCTATTTCCCTAATTCTGCCTGGTTACAAATAGGCTGGGGCGACTATGAATACTACGGTAATCCTAAGCAGACAAAATGGATGGGGTTAAAAGCACTTTTCTCACCCACAGCTGCTGTTATGGGGATACTGGGTGTCAATGCGATACCTAATGACATATCCAAAAAAAGAAAGCTTTATGAAATTCATCTAGACAGTATGCACTGGAATGCCATATTGGATTTTGTCTGCGAGCATCTGAAACTTGATGCCTCTAACCAAGCGACAGAGGTAAGGGTTAAGGATAATGGTGAGATGTTTTTTGAAGCTCATGGGACTTACACCATTTTTAATACCTGCAATCATTGGACTGCAAGGGCATTAAATGTCGCTGGTTTAAGAATGAATCCCCGGCGGTCATTCTCGCCGAATTATGTTGAGCATTGGGTTAAGATTAATGACTGCAAAACTGTGGCGCGATAAGTTACCACCCTAGGGAAGGTGATTCCTTAAAGAAATTATGTACTATAAATCTGCCGCTTGTATTTTTCGTAATCCCGACCAGGTTAACTGGTAAATGGGCGCACCCATCTCGTCCATTATGCCGCTGATGTCGTCAAACAGCCGACGATAATGGAAGAAGGGGACGCTAGGGAAAAGGTGGTGAATAGAATGATAGTTCTGGTAACCCCAAAATAAAGTAACGACTTTTGAAAAAGGACCTTTGATGACAATGGTTGAAGTATCTCGGTATCGTCCGGTCTCTGTATGAGGGCGATGGACGATATAGGCAAATAGATATACCAATATATAGACGCCAAGAAAACCTGACACCAAAAAAAGCACCACAAGCCGCCACCAGCCAGATGTTAGTTCTGGAGTATTCGTGCTGAAAAGAACAATAAATGGCAGAACACGCAGCCCAAGACCTAAAAATACTTCAAGTATTAGCATGGCGTTCTTACTGACCGATGCCCTATGCCAGTGATTGCTCATGTAAAAACGATATTGGGTGGCTATCCCATGCCAAACCGATCGAAATATTTCCCTTGGTGAGCCAACAATACCTGCTGAATACTGGTCTGGATCACGGTCACCATGGTTAGTATTAGCATGATGACTTAAGTGCTCTGGGCGATGCACAGTAAGAGGGGTGAATAAAATAGTCCCAGAAAGATACCCTAATCCATCGTTTAGCCACTGCAGAGATTTCTTGGTGCCTCTAATCGATCCATGAACAGATTCGTGCAAAACGGTATATGCGGCATAGGTAAGCACTGCCATTAAAGGAATGGCCGCCCATAAGCTAAAATTAGAAAATGCTACTAAGTAAGGAATCGTCCAATAGGCTAAGAACACGACAAGCCCCAGTAAAATCGTTGGCCAAGCTACCCGCCCGGTTAACTGTTTTGCATGGTCTCTGGCAGCTCTATTTAAGCTTGTTGGGTCAGTCATTAAAACCCTCCGATTACTGTTTTTGTTATTATCATCGCGAGTCTTGAACTCTCTGTAGCAGTATAGTTCACATTTTTGGCTAAGACAGACTCTAATACGGTCATAGAAGGACTCTTTTTTGCTCTATGTAGGGTGCTTTATCGGTCAATTTTCCAATCTATTTCTAAGAGAAAATCAGGCTCCTTAGTGTTGCTAACACCATTAGGGTATAAGGGTTAAATTGTCATAGGCGTTAATCTGTTGATTCTCCGTTGGCTTACTACTAGGAAATTTTCCTCATGAGTGACAATAAGTTCTCATCACATGATCAGTCCTATTTTGATCAATTTGATACTGACATAATTAATCAGCAAGACAAAAATCATTTTCTACACCCTTTCCAAGTATTTGATGCATTTACAGAAGAAGGCGCGTTGCCCATTGCTGCCGCTCACGAGGCCTATATCTATGACAGCGATGGTAATCGATATTTAGATGCTGTTGGTGGTCTTTGGTGCACCAATATCGGTCTTGGAAGAGAAGAGATGGCAGAGGCTATTGCCGATCAAGTGCGCAACATGGCCTATGCTAGCCCGTTTGTGGACATGACTAATATTCCTGCAGCCCAACTGTCCGCGAAATTAGCAGATTTAGCTCCGGGAGACCTTAACCATATCGCCCTATCATGCGGTGGCTCTACTGCTGTTGATACGGCTTATCGGTTAATACATTTCTATCAGAACTGCCGAGGTAAGCACGACAAAAAGCATATTATCTCTCGAGTAAATTCTTATCACGGTACTACCTATGCCGCAATGTCTATCGGCGGTAAGCCTGGGGATCACCCCCCAGAATTCGACTATATTAAAGATACTATTCATCATATTTCTTGCCCCAACTTCTATAGGGCGGAGGCAGGTGTTACGGAAACTGAATTTCTCGCTGCAAAATTAGCTGAATTAGAAAACAAAATTCTATCTATTGGTGCTGATAAGGTGGCCGCATTTTTTGCCGAGCCCATCTTTGGTGCCGGTGGCGTTATTGTGCCGCCTAAGGGTTATCACCGAGGAACATGGGAAATATGTCAAAAGTACGATGTTTTGTATGTGTCCGATGAAGTCGTTACCGCCTTTGGTCGACTCGGACACTGGTTTGCCTCCAAGGAAGTGTTTGATTTTCAGCCCGACATTATTTGTTCAGCCAAGGGCTTAACATCAGGGTATCAACCGCTGGGAGCAACAATTTACTCAAGTGCGATTCATGATGTCATCAGTGAATTAGGGCATGGTCGATGCTTTACCCATGGTTACACCTATTCTGGCCATCCGGTCGCCTGTGCTGCGGCGCTCAAAAATATTGAAATCATGGAGCGCGAGCAATTATTGCCTCATGTACAACACCTCGGTCCCTACTTTCAAGAGCAGCTGAAAACATTGACTGATCTCCCTATCGTTGGTGATGTCAGAGGCGTGGGTTTGATGGCCTGTGTTGAGTTTGTGAAAGACAAAGAGACTAAGGAACTATTTTCAGAGGATTTGGATATTGGTAAGTGGGTATCAAACCAAGCGGATTCTCGAGGTCTCATTGTTCGCCCCATCATCAATCTTAACGTGATGTCGCCTCCGTTAATTATTGACCGTGCTCAAGTAGACTTCATTGTAGCCACCTTGCGAGATAGTATTCTTGCTTGTATAAAAGATTTACAGAAAGAGGGGCATTTCTAAACATTACGATTATTTAAGGTTAGAGTGTTGATATTCTTAGGATAGGCCCCATCTTAAAGATTAAATAGAAGAGGAGCTTAGCTTTGGAACAGTATCGTGGAACAACTATTCTTTCAGTAAGGCGCAATGGTAAAGTCGTTATTGGTGGCGATGGCCAAGTCAGCTTGGGCAACACCATTATGAAAGGTAACGCACGCAAAGTTCGTCGTCTACACAACGACCAAGTCATCGCTGGCTTTGCAGGTGGTACCGCAGACGCCTTTACTCTTTTTGAGCGTTTTGAAGCAAAATTAGAGCAACACCAAGGTAATTTAACCCGTGCCGCCGTAGAGCTGGCCAAAGACTGGCGAACTGACCGGATGCTGCGCAAACTGGAGGCCCTGCTTGCAGTCGCAGATAGCGAAGCATCCCTAATCATTACCGGTAACGGTGATGTCATTCAACCTGAAGACGATCTAATAGCAATAGGTTCAGGCGGACCTTTTGCCCAGTCTGCCGCTCGCGCGCTTTTGGAAAATACTGAATTGGATGCACGGACAATTGTCGAGCAAGGGCTCAAAATTGCCGGCGATATCTGCATCTATACCAATCAAAATAGAACTATTGAAGAGTTAGACTCTAAGGTTTAATTATGTCTCAAATGACCCCCAGAGAAATCGTACATGAACTCAATCGTCACATTATTGGACAAGATGACGCTAAACGGGCTGTTGCCATCGCGTTGAGGAATAGATGGCGTCGGTCCCAACTAGATAATGAAATGCGCAATGAAGTCACACCAAAAAATATCCTTATGATTGGACCTACTGGTGTTGGCAAAACCGAAATTGCCCGACGACTAGCAAAACTAGCCAATGCTCCTTTTGTAAAAGTTGAAGCTACTAAATTTACTGAGGTGGGTTACGTTGGGAAAGACGTAGAATCAATTATTCGTGATTTGGTTGAAACCTCCGTGAAACAGTGTCGCGAAACTGAGATGCTAAAAGTAGAGCAGCGAGCAATGGATGCTGCAGAAGAGCGTGTTTTAGACGCCCTTTTACCCCCTGCCAGAGGAGCCGACGGTAAGGAAGAAGCCGGCTCAACTACGCGACAAGTTTTTCGCAAAAAACTGCGTGAAGGGGCCCTCAACGACAAAGAGATTGAAATTGAGATGAGTCAAACTCCTGTGGGCGTTGAAATTATGGCTCCTCCTGGAATGGAAGAGATGACCTCTCAGTTGCAGAACATGTTCAGCAATATGGGACAAGGAAAGACTGCAAGTCGCAAGGTTACTGTCGCAGATGCCCTGAAACATATTAAGGAAGAAGAAGCAGCTAAGTTGGTTAATGAGGAAGAAATCAAAACGACAGCCGTAGAGGCTGCCGAGCAAAACGGTATTGTCTTTCTTGATGAGATCGACAAAGTTTGCCGACGTGGAGAAACCACTGGTGCCGATGTTTCACGAGAGGGCGTTCAACGGGATCTGCTGCCCCTGATAGAAGGCTGCACTGTCTCGACCAAATTTGGGATGATAAAAACAGATCACATCTTATTTATTGCATCTGGCGCTTTTCACCTTTCAAAGCCCTCAGATCTAATTCCGGAGTTGCAGGGTAGATTGCCGATTAGAGTAGAACTTAATGCCCTTGAGGTGGGTGATCTGGAACGTATTTTGACGGAACCAAAAGCCTCACTGACCAAGCAATATTGTGAACTTATGTCTACCGAAGGCTTAACTATCAATTTTACCAAAGATGGTACCCGTCGAATTGCTGAAATTGCTTTTGAAGTTAATGAAGGAACTGAAAACATTGGAGCTCGTCGGCTACATACCATTTTAGAGCGCCTGCTTGAAGATATTTCTTACAATGCGTCAGATTTGGGTTCAAAAGATGAAAAGATCTCAATTAATAAGGCATTTGTAGAAAAGAATCTTGGTGAACTCGCCAGCGATGAAGATCTAACTAGGTTCATATTGTAACAATTAAGGGTTAGAACCCATGCCAATACCGAAGAGTATCTTAGTTACTGAGTCTAAAGATGTACTCGTGATGAAATACGCCGAGAATCAACAACACCAACTCCCCGCTGAGTATCTGCGAGTTTTTTCTCCTAGCGCTGAAGTTCGCGGACATGGAAAAGGGCAAGAGGTTCTTCAGTATGGTAAGCGCCGAGTGCTCATTCAAGGTATTCAACAAGCTGGCAATTACGCTATTCAAATTACCTTTAACGACGGTCATGATTCAGGTATTTTTACTTGGGATTATCTTTACGAATTGGGCGAAGGTTACACTGACAATTGGATAAGCTATCTTGGCAGATTGCACGAAGCAGGACAATCCCGCGAACCCGGAGTGCAGGTTGTTAATCTCACCTAGAATTGGGTTACCAAAACACGTGATACTGTTGATCTAATTAATACGGTGATGATTTATTTTAGTATCCTCGTCCATTCATATCTAAACCGCTCAACTAAGGCTACAATAGTCAGCCAAATTTTTAATGCACTATGATAAAGATGTCTGAAAAAACTACTCATTTTGGTTATAAAACCGTTGATGTCGAGGAAAAAGCTGGCAAAGTCGCCGATGTATTTCACTCTGTGGCAGGTAACTATGATCTCATGAACGATTTGATGTCTGGTGGTGTTCATCGACTCTGGAAACGCATGACGATTGAAATGTCTGGCGTTCGGAAAGGGCACAAGGTTTTAGATATTGCCGGTGGTACTGGTGATTTAGCCGCAAAATTCTCCGGTATTGTTGGCCCAGAAGGCTGTGTTGTATTAGCTGACATTAATGATTCGATGCTAAAGGTGGGCCGTGATCGCCTGGTGGATCGAGGGATCGTTAACAATGTTCAATTCTCTCAAGCAGATGCGCAACATTTGCCCTTCCCTGAAAATACTTTTGATGTGATCACTATCGCTTTTGGTCTCCGTAATGTTACTGACAAGGACATGGCGTTACGTTCAATGTTGCGAGTTTTAAAACCCGGCGGACGATTATTGATATTGGAGTTCTCTAAACCCGTCAATCCTTTACTGGGCAAAATCTACGATACTTATTCATTCAACGTTTTACCTAAACTAGGTAAGGCATTTGCAGGTGACGCTGATAGCTACCAATATTTGGCGGAATCCATTCGTATGCATCCCGATCAAGGGACTCTTTTGCAGATGCTAGATGATGCTGGTTTTGCCAATACTGACTTTCATAATATGACTGGCGGTATTGTTGCCCTGCATCGTGGAGTCAAGCCTTAACGATGCTGTCCCTATTCAAAAGAACTGCACTTGAAGGTGCAGAAACCCTGATTAATACTGCTCTGACAAAGGATCCGGCGTCCAAGCGTGCTCTGTCCAAACTAAAAGGCCAGGTGTTATTAGTTGAAAGTACTCTACCCCCTCTGACTGTCGCTATTGAACCTACCGCTACTGGTATTCAACTGCATGATGATTGGGATGGAGATGTCGCTGTCACAATTGATGGAACATTGATTGCAATGGGAGCTATCGCTGTCAACACTAAAGAGCCCATCTCTTTTTCGGGTACTGGTGTTAACGTCAGTGGTAATTTAGACACCCTGCATCAGCTCAATAAGATTATGGGAGATGTGGACATTGACTGGGAAGGAGCGTTAGCAGAAATTATTGGCGATGTCCCTGCTCATTTAATAGCCAAGGGTATTCGAAACTCAGCGGTGATTAGAAAAGACATTGTTACCCGTGCGTCAACTGGGGTGGTTGAAGTTGCTCAAGAGGAATTTAATCTCACACCCAGTAAAAATGAATTTGAAGCGATGATTCCAGATATTCGACAGCTTTCTGCTGATGCAGATCGTTTAGCCGCGAGAGTAAAACGCCTCTATCATAAGATAACTTCCAGTGATCCTGGAGCTTTAAACTCGTGATTAGACTGAGGCGCATAATCAAAATAATCCGAGTGGTTGGTAAATATCGACTGGACTTGCTACTAGACAAGCATAAGCTACCTTTAGGGGCTCGCCTTTTGCTGGCGCCAGCCATGTTATTTGGCCCTGCCCATGAAGATCGTGGAGAGCGATTAAGAAAATCCTTAGAAGAACTTGGCCCCATCTTTGTGAAGTTTGGCCAGTTGCTCTCAACCCGTCCAGATCTTGTTCCTGAAGATATCAGTATCGAGTTGTCCGCACTGCAAGATAATGTGCCACCCTTTTCCTCTGCGGTGTTTAAACAAAATGTAGAGACCGCTTTAGCTGGAAAGACGGATGATCTATTTCAAAGCTTCGAGCCAGAACCCCTAGCGTCTGCATCTGTAGCTCAAGTCCATGCGGCAGTATTAGCTGACGGCCAAGAAGTGGTGGTTAAAGCGGTGCGGCCAAATATTGAGAAAACAATCCGCAAGGACCTTGCCCTACTTTATACCTTGGCCCGATTACTTCTAAAGTACAGCGAGGATGGACAGCGGTTGCACCCTGTGGAAGTGGTCAAGGACTACGAGTCTGTCATTATCGAAGAGCTCAACCTGCAATCAGAGGGAGCAAATGCCTCCTTGCTGCGACACAATTTTTCAGCTTCACCAATGCTACATGTCCCAGAGATACACTGGCCATACTCAAACAAAGATGTTCTGGTTATGGAGCGAATCTACGGCATTCCGGTTACAGACATGGATCAGTTGGAAGCGGCGGGTGTTGACCTCAAGATGCTGGCAGAACGTGGTGTAGAGATATTTTTCACCCAGGTATTTGAGCACAACTTTTTCCATGCTGACATGCATCCAGGCAATATTTTTGTCGATGCAAGTAAGCCCAAGTCACCTACCTATATTGCTGTTGACTGCGCCATTATGGGCTCACTTTCGAGTGAAGATCAGTTCTATATGGCTCGCAACCTGTTGGCCATGTTCCAGCGAGATTATCGCTTGGTTGCCGAACTTCATATTCGATCGGGATGGGTACCTAAAGACACCTCCATTAATGATTTTACCGGGGCCATAAGGTCCGTATGCGAGCCTATTTTCCAACGACCGCTTAGCGAAATTTCATTGGGCCACATGCTCATCGATCTATTTGCAACAGCACGACGATTTGATATGGAAGTACAGCCTTCCTTGGTACTTTTACAAAAAACCCTACTTAATATCGAAGGGTTAGGTCGACAGCTTTACCCTGACTTAGATCTCTGGCAAACAGCGCAACCTTATTTAGAGAAATGGCTTAAGGATCGCTACTCCCCAAAAAACATTTTCAATCAACTTAAGCGTTATGCACCTGATTGGTTGGAACACTTCCCTCAAATACCACCGATGATATTTCAGGCATTAAAAGCAGCGCAGCCTGATGGCCCAGCACATCCAAGTGAGGTTGTTCCAGAGCATAAAAGTGTGCCCTTCAGGAAAAGAATAATTAGCGGCCTAGGTTTTAGTGCCTTGGGTGGAGGCGTTGCATTAGGCCTTTCCCAATGGGGAGAGATACTCCATCAGTCGGCAGATGTAAGTATTGCTCTGGTATTAACGGGTATTTTAATTCTACTCCTTCGCTAGTCTCAGCTTTAGTTACACCGCAACACCTGCCATAATTGCCATTAACACTTTTCACTTACTGGCACTTAACAATGAGTTACCTCGACGACATCAACTGGAACAGCGATGGATTAGTACCAGCCATCGCCCAAGATGCTGATACGGGCGTTATTTTAATGATGGCTTGGATGAACCGGGAAGCTCTAGAGCTCACTGTCACTGAGAATAGAGCTATTTACTGGTCACGATCTCGGCAAAAGTTATGGCGCAAAGGTGAAGAGTCAGGTCATGTTCAACATCTGGTAGAGTTAAGACTCGACTGTGATAGCGACGTAATCATAATGAAGGTTAATCAGGTCGGTGACATTGCCTGCCACACAGGCCGACAATCATGCTTTTATCGCGTGTTCAAAGACGGTGAATGGCATACAGTGGACAAAGTACTTAAAGATCCCAAGGATATTTACTGATGAATGATTCAGTTTTAAAGCAGCTGAGCGATGTTATTGAGATGCGTAAGAGCATGCCTGCTGAAAAGTCCTATGTAGCGAGTCTTCACCTCAAAGGACTCAATAAAATACTTGAAAAAGTCAGCGAAGAATCAGCCGAGACCATACTGGCAGCAAAGGACGCAGAACATAGCGGTGAAAATGATAAAGTTGTGTATGAAACAGCAGATCTCTGGTTTCATTCGCTAGTTATGCTGTCACATCTTGGTGAAAATGCCACGTCGGTAATAGAAGAATTAGAACGACGCTTTGGTTTATCTGGCCTTGAAGAAAAGGCTCAACGTAACACAGACTAATAAAACAGGAGAATAGCAATGGGTTTTGGATGGCAAGAATTATTAATCGTTTTAGTCATAGTGGCCCTTATTTTCGGCACTAAAAAACTACGCAATATCGGTTCAGATCTCGGTGGCGCGGTAAAAGGTTTTAAAGATTCGGTATCTCATGAGCCTGAGAAAGATGCAGGCGCTGACGAATCTGCAAACGCTGAACATCACTCAGAAAAAGATGAACAAAAAGACTAGTCAGGGTAACTGGTATAAGGCTAAGTAATATTTATGTTTGACATTGGTTTTTCTGAGTTACTTATTGTTGCGGTGCTCACTCTTATTGTGATGGGTCCAGAGCGTCTGCCGGAAACCGTTCGTACTATAAGTCTTTGGTTTGGACGCCTAAGGCAGTTTTTATCTGCTGCACGTAGTGAAATCGAAGATGAAGTGGGCATCGATGAAATTCGCAGGCAACTTCATAACGAACAAATTATGCGGGATCTTGAGAAAACCAAAAATCATTTAGAGGATGTTGCCCAAACGCAACATTCTATTCTCCCTGATGATCAAAAAAATGTCTGAATCAGAAACCTTAGAAACCCAACCATTTATGACACATCTGATTGAGTTCAGAAACCGTGTGTTGCGATCGGTTGTGGCAGTACTAGTTATTTTTGCAGGGCTATTTTCATTTAGTAATGAGCTATATTTATACATTTCAGAGCCCATAAGAGCTTATCTGCCGGATAACCTCAGTATGATCGCCACGGAGGTTGCATCGCCATTTCTAACGCCATTTAAACTGACATTGGTGTTGTCGGTGTTTGCAGCTATGCCCTACATTCTCTACCAAACTTGGGCCTTCTTAGCGCCCGGGCTTTATAAACGTGAAAAGAAAATTGTTTTACCCTTATTCTTCTCAAGTGTTGTGCTTTTTTATAGTGGAATGGCCTTTGCTTACTATGTGGTATTTCCACTGGTATTTATGTTTTTCACCAGCATAGTTCCAGAGGGCATCAGTGTCATGCCGGACATTCGCAGTTATCTTGATTTTGTACTTAAGTTGTTTTTTGCATTTGGCTTGAGTTTTGAAATTCCGATTGCGGTGGTTATCCTGTCTTGGATGGGAGCAGTAGACCCTGATAATTTGGCCAAGAAAAGACCCTACGTCTTTGTTCTGTGTTTTATTCTCGGAATGTTGCTAACTCCGCCCGATATTATCTCCCAGACGCTTTTAGCGATCCCCATGTGGCTACTATTTGAAGTGGGCATACTCTTTGGACGTATGGTTGCGCCCAAAAAAGAAGATGAAGAATCCCTAGCCGAATAAACCTCGCTTAATAGCGCTGTAGTGCGTGTCTCTTGCCAATCTTGAGATGGCGGCATCTGGCACATAAAATTCAAACGCATGAAACCCTCCAGGAAATACTTCGAACTGCGTAGTAACGCCTGAGGCATTTAGTCTTTCTGCGTAGTGTCTATTTTCATCTAAGAATAGGTCAACAGAACCAACGCCAATGTACGCCGGTGGCAAGCCATGTAAGTCACTGGCATGGCTTGGGGCAGCATATTTAGATGCCGCATAGGGCTCTTGCTCCGACGTCTTTTGTAACCCCAAATAATACATCCATCCTTGAAGATTAGACTGTCGGTTCCAGATGCGCTTATCAGTAACACTAAAGCTTGAGTCTGAAGTGCTGTTATTGTCAATCATCGGACAAAGCAGCGCCTGAAAGACCACCGATACTTCTGCCCTATCCCTAGCTAACAGCGCAAGACCTGCGGCTAAACCACCTCCCGCACTAATACCTCCGATGGCAATAGAAGACTTATCAATCTTGAGCATATGCGCATTATCAAAAACCCAAAGTAAAGCGGCATAACAATCATTTAGTGGCACAGGGAAGGGAAATTCAGGTGCTAGACGATAATCCACTGATATCACGACACAGCCGATTTCTTCTACCATCCGCTTTACTGAATAATCATCACCCTCCATACTACCAAAGCAGTATCCACCACCATGGATCCAGAGTAATGCAGGAAGGTTCTCTTTATGCCCAACAGGACGATAAACCCTGACTGGCACAGAGTCGTCGCTATCTTGTTGCACGTGGTAATCCGACGTTGTGACGCTACTAATCGGTGCCAGAGTGGCTGCGATAGCTTGACTACGCTGTAGTGACACCTGTCGCGTCACCGTTAAATCCGCCCATATATCAAACTCAGGTATAGCATCTAGTGCTGGTATGAGTTCAGGGTCAACTAACTTTAGGTCCATAGCTAATATTTACCTTAAATCAACTGATGATTATTGAGTTTCTAAGTCTATATAATCTCACCACCGATATAAAACCATTGGTGCTCTATTCGAGTAAAAACTGACTTCTCATGCATTATGCTTTTACCACTGTTAGTTTGGTATGTGGCTTTAAATTCCACCCAACCCTCCGTGCCTGTGTGGCCTGACCCTAAAACATCAAGTTTGATCCATTGCTGGGTTTTTTTTGATAACTCGCTAACCCTAAGATTTTTCGCCATGGGTGGAAACCAGGTCTTTAACAAATACTCACCAAACCCACCCAAAGCATAAGCACTGTAGCGAGAGCGCATTAGCTGTTCAGGTGTGTTTGCCATTGCGCTACCTTTCAAATAAGGCTCACAGCAGTTTGAAAAAGCTCTTTTACTACAGCAGATACATGAGTTGATCATTGATTTTTATTGACCCAAGTACAATAAGTTAAAATAATACCTTAAATCGATTAATAAGAGTTGTCCTATGCCCAGTTTAGATATTGTTTCAGAAGTTGACAGTGCCGAGATATTGAATGCAACTAACAATGCAGCCCGAGAATTAACTACTCGATTCGACTTTAGGGGTGTCGATGCGAGTATTACTCTCGCTAATGATGTGGTGATACTGAAGGCTGAAGCTGATTTTCAGTGCCAACAGTTACTCGATATTTTTGCCACTCAGTTGGTTAAACGCAAAATCGATCCCACTGTGATGGAATACGATGAAGAGGCGTTCCATAGTGGCAAGACATTCTCGCTAAATGTTAGCTTTAAACAGGGCATTGCTGCAGATGTCTCCAAAAAGTTAATCAAACTGATCAAAGAGAAAAAGCTGAAGGTCCAGGCCCAAGTGCAGGGAGACGAAGTGCGCGTAACTGGCAAGAAACGCGATGATCTGCAGTCTGTTATGGCGTCAGTGCGTAAGGCTGACCTTGGCCAGCCTTTCCAATTTAAAAACTTTCGGGATTAGTGTTTAAAAAGCTTCGATATTTATTCGACGGCGACGAACTTCATTGAAATACTGTTGACGCAATGTCGGATGTTTTTTTCTGTGTAACCTTCACCGCTAAAAATATGTCCTAGATGGCCGCCGCAGTTGGCGCAAAGAATTTCGGTGCGCCGGCCATCAGCGTCTGGTTCTCTTGTAACTGCATTTTCAATTTCATCATCAAAACTAGGCCAACCGCAGTGAGACTGGAATTTGTGTTCGGAACGATACAAAGGCGCATCACACTGTTTACATATATACAGCCCACCCTCAGAGTGATCATTTAGCAGACCTGTAAAAGGTCGCTCGGTACCCTTTTGCTGTATCACATATTGCTCTTCTGGAGTTAATTCATTAAGAGGCTTGTTCATTCTTTTTTTCCTGTGATTCTCGATGATTTTTCTTTTCGATATCCTGCACTGCGTACCATAATTTTTCAATACCACGCTGCAGGGTTTCCAGTGCGTTAATGGTCTGGGTATCTGCTTTATCTGCACAATAATCTCGGCCAAATAGTTTGATATGATCTATCAATGGATGACCAAGGTGTGCATATTCCCAATCAATAAAATACATTTTTTGGTCATTATAAATAACGTTCTCTAATACCAAATCGTGGTGGCCGATCACCGGAACCCAAATACTATTATCAATGGTAGTTGCTGCGTCCTCTATCTCAGCCAATCCTGGAAAATCAGTTAACTGATCACTGTAAAGATGGATATAACTAAGATAGTTTCGCGGATTCATATTTTTAATAGCATATGATTGAATACGGTTAATACAGGTTTCAAGATGATATTGAATATCTTTATCAGCCAAATCATTAACAGTTAAATGCCTGCCACGAATCAATTCAGTTACCTGGGCATCCCTATCGACATATAAGAGTTTTGGAACACTTCCACTAGACTGAAGAGTTTTTAGTAACAGCTGTTCTCTATCTCGGTCAATCCCAAGAAAGTCGGTATTAGCCGCATTAACTCGCAACGCCGCCCTAAAGTCACCGCTGGCAACAAGAAATGTTTGATTGGTGAGCCCGCCTAACAATTGTTGGATCACTTTAGGTGGCTCTGCAAGCCTATACTCGGGACCGGCATCCCATTGTTGCCAGCGAGCTAGGGTATTATCGAGTATTTGAGCTGTTCTGGATAACATAAGCTTTCTTCCACACATATAACCCTATTGTAGCTAAGACTAAATACAGCACAAACATCGCCGCTGTCTGGTCTAAACCTCGATCAATATAGAGATAAATAGATACAGTATTAATTACTATCCAGTACAACCAATTTTCAAGCACCTTTCGCGCCACCATAACCGTTGTGAAGACACTGCCCCAGGTGGTGAAAGAATCAAGATATGGCAGTTGAGCGCTGGTATTCACAGACAAAAGGTAACCTGAGATAAACGATATTGTAAGAATCCCTAGAAGGCCTAAGCTGTGTTGTTTCAACGTCCAGCGGATAATCTTGACTCCTGTTTTGTCGACACCCCCTCTCTGCCACTGCAACCAACCATAAATAGCCATCCCCATGTAATAAACATTAAGTGCTGATTCCATGTACAAATTAACATCGCGGAAAATCCAAACATAAAGCGCTGTGCTAAAAAACGCACAGTACCAACAGAGACTGTTTTCACGCATTGCTAGCACAAGGTAGCCAACACCCAAAACCACCGCGAGTGTTTCGAGATTCACCCAATCAAAACTCATCTAAAGTGCCTCATAGCCGGGGATGATTTTAACCACATAGACTGCCATGTTATATTCCAAATAACATGCCGCAATGGTATCTTGAACGGCTTTCATGGCATGCTCGTATTCTCCCTGAACCACTGTGCTAGTGGGGAATGTGGTAACTTTAAGCTTCTCAATATCATTTATTTTGTCGATGAATCCATCAATGGGAGGAAGAAAGTCCTCCCGGTTGGGATACATACTGATATCAATTGTCACCTCCATAAAAATCACCTCCTCCAATTTTTACAGTTTAGATGCGCCATCAGAAATTATACTGCCCTCTGATACCGAATGTTCGCGGTTCGCCAAACTGGTAATAGGGTTCTACTGCGTAGTATTTGCGTGGATCATTTCCAAAGCCGCCAAAACCACGAACAATGACATCTTTATCAGTAAGATTACGACCCCAAACAGTCAGACTCCAGTGCTCAACACGATAGGTCAGATTGGTATTGAGCAACTCATAAGAAGTGGATTGCTCATCATGACTGGAGGATAGATAAAAAGAATCTTTCCCCTCAATGTCGATTGTCCAACTAAGATTATTAGTAACTTGTATGTTGCTGCCTGCAGCAAATTGATAACTGGGAGCATGAGCCTGATCACGACTATCTAAAGTAGCTGAAAGCGGGGTGTCATAGTCTGTTTCCAACAACCCAAGTGATCCAAATATCATTAAATCGTCAGTGGGCATCCAGTTGAGTTCAAGTTCTAGTCCGTAGTTACTGCCTTTGGCTGAATTGCCGAAATAGTCGATAAAATTACTGGCATTACTATCGTCTCTAGATTGAACCAGAGACTGTTTAATCTGAATATCTTCTCGCTGTTGATAAAATAATGAAAGCTGAACCTGCAATCTCTGGTCTAACCAGTTTCCTTTGACTCCAGTTTCTAGATTCCACATCACCTCAGTGTCAAACTCACGATCTTTAGCAGCCAAGGATGAATCGCTATTCACACCACCTGCTTTATAACCTCGAGACAGCAGACCGTATATCATAGTAGTAGCATCAAGATTGTATTGCAGGACAGCTCGTCCACCCCAAAGATTCTCATCAACACCATGGTTAACAGTATCGCTGTCACTGTATGCGGCTTTGCGGTTCTCAAATCTGATGCCAGCGATGATAGTTAGTGCGGGAGATATAACCGCATCCAACTGACCATAAACAGCCCGATTGCTAGTATCAAATTGGCTGCTAAAGTCATCAGCATTATAGGTGTACTGGCGCAGTAGATCCTCATCTTGGTCGCGAGAGTAGATACCTACTGCCCAATCCGTATTTTTGCCGAACAGGTGTTTTGGCTGACTGGAAACTAGTTTTATATCAACGACTCTATTGTCACGATCTCGTTGATAGTTATCCTCAGAGTTATATTCCCAACCTTCACACTCTTGGCCCATACATATTGCTGGAAACGCCCAATCTTCATCATAGCCATACTCAAGTTCAGTATCGACAAAGCTTACTAGGCCAACCATATCGAACTGATCATTGCCCTGCCAATGACTTTGCATAGCAATTGCTGATGATTTTTGGCGGTCGTGCCCCGGATTGTCCGACAAGGTCCGTCGCGTATTATCAAGGGAAAAGCTGTCATAACCATTATCTGCATCCACATGAAATAGAGTGAGTTTTAGGCTAAGATCATCGCCAGCTCGCCAGTCAAAAATGCTACGTAAACTAAGCTCATCAATATTATTGGTATCTTCTCTGTTCAAAAAATCATTAGATATATAACCATCGCTGCGATGGTGTTGGACTGCTAGGCGATAATTCGTTTCCTCACTTAAAGAGCCTCCCACCGCAGCGGACACTGTGCGAGCATCAAAACGCCCAACATCCAATGAGATATTACCCTCAGTCCTGCCTGTGGGCTGATTAGAGGTGATATTAATCAGCCCTGCCAATGCATTTGCCCCATAGAGGGTTCCCTGTGGTCCACGCAATATTTCAACTTTCTTGGTATCCATGGTGGTGGCTGCACCAGCGATACCCGTAAAGTCGATCCCATCAACTAAAATGCCCACTGATGGATTCAACGGCTCTATAAACTGGCTGCGCTCTCCAATCCCACGAATCTGAATAAATTTGCCTCTGGAGGCTCCGCTAGAAAAATTAACGTTAGGAGCTACGTTTAGTAACTGCTCCAGATGCACCGCATTTCGCTGTCTGATTTTTGTGTCATCTAATACAGTTAAGCTCGTAGCGGTTTCTAGTATTGTCAAATCACGAAAATCAGAAGTAACGATGATCTCTTCGATTGTTTGTTCTGCAACACTGGCTATTGAGACAGAATACAAAATGATAAAACATAGATTTTTGACGATATTACAAATATAGTTCGGATGATAAGCAATGGATTTACGCGAGCAGAACATATAAAGCCTCAGTAACTGATTTTAAAGAGACCCAGAGGTAAATGGCGAAGTAAAGGCAAGCAATCTCCTATTCCTACGCCGGTATAATCCGGATCAGGTTCAAAGGGTGCTTCTCAGGTCACTAACAGATGACCGCCCCTTAGGAAGTGTAATAGTAACATGTCTCTGCCAAAAATTTGTAGACCGAAGCACTGTTTTGATTATTTTCAGAATACTCCAAATACCGCGAGCCAATGACATAAGATAACGATCAACTTGAAGGAATTTCGATCATGAAGAAAGCTTTTTTACCCCTTATTGCGATAGTGATATTTTCTCTACCCGCAGGTTGCCAAATGGACCAATCAGAATCGACCTCCACAGAATCAACAGTTATGACATCAAAACAGGTTGTCGAGTTTCTTGATCAACTATTTATGGAGGAGTTACAAGAAAGCCCTCAATACATGACCTATCTTGGAATGCGGGAGCGCTACGATGAGTGGGATGATAATTCTGATGAAGCTAGAGATAAAAGTCTTGAGATGACACGAGAACATCTGCAACGAGTGATGGAGATTGATCTTTCTAACGTTGATGACTCTGTAAAGCTTAGTGTAAAAATGTTCATAGAGCAGGCTAACAAAAAATTAGAGGGTGATCGCTGGCGGTATCACAGCTACCCTGTTAGCCAGATGCGCGGAGTCCATGGCACTATTCCATCCTTTCTTATCAATCAACACCTGATTGCTAATGAAGAGGAGGCCCAAGCCTACATCAAGCGACTTGCGGCCACGCCAAAAGTCCTAGATCAGCTTATTGAGCATCTCAGAATCCGCCAAGATAAAAACATTATTGCGCCGAAATTCGTCTTCCCTCTGGTATTACAATCTATTGATAATATTCTTACTGGGGCCCCTTTTGAGAAAGGCCCTGACAGTACACTTCTTGCTGATTTCAAGCGTAAGCTTGAAAAGCTAAATATTACGGATGACAAGAAATCTCAGCTGATATCAGCAACCTCTAATGCGCTAAAGGATCATCTTGCTCCGGCCTATCGAAAGCTCCAATTAGTGCTCCGCGACCTAGAATCTGTGGCTACCAATGATCATGGCGTATGGAAATTCCCAGATGGAGAGAAATTTTACGAATTCGCTCTTCAAAGGACAACCACAACCGATCTAACTGCTGATCAAATTCATAACCGTGGACTCGAGGAAGTGGCTCGTATTCAGTCGGAAATGCGAGGCATTATGAAAACGGTTGGATTTGAAGGTGATCTTCAAGAATTTTTCACCTTCATGCGTAATGATCCACAGTTTTACTATCCTGATACTGCGGAGGGAAAACAGGCTTACTTAGATAAAGCAACAGCAATTATCAACAATATGAAATCTCGGCTTGATGAACTGTTCATCACCAAACCTAAGGCTGATTTAATAGTCAAAGCCGTAGAACCATTCCGTGAAGCCTCTGCAGGCCAAGCTTTTTACCAGAGACCTGCGCCAGATGGGAGTCGTCCAGGCACTTATTTTGCCAATCTCTACAAGATGAGTGATATGTCAAAATATAATATGGAAGCTCTGGCTTATCATGAAGGGGTACCTGGTCATCATATGCAAATCTCAATCGCACAGGAACTTCAAAATATCCCAAAATTCCGCCTGTTTGGTGGCTACACGGTATTCAGTGAAGGTTGGGGACTCTATTCTGAAGCAGTGCCTAAGGAGATTGGACTATATACAGATCCTTATTCTGATTTTGGGCGGCTATCGGGTGAACTTTATCGTGCTTGCCGCCTAGTTGTTGATACTGGTATTCATGCTAAAAAGTGGACTCGAGAAGATGCGATCGCTTATATGAATGCCAATGTGCCTCACTCTGAAAGCTACAATGTTCGTCAAATAGAGCGCTACATTGTGATGCCATCTCAAGCAACCGCCTACAAGATTGGTATGCTAAAAATACAAAAGTTACGTGCACAGGCTCAAACTGCTCTAGGTGAAAAATTTAACATACGGGAATTCCATGATGTTGTACTTAAAGACGGTTCAGTATCCCTAACAATTCTAGAAGATAACGTGAACGCCTGGATATTAAAACTAAACCAATAAGGGGAGATGAGACGTTTCAAATAATCGCAATAATACTCACAACCTGAGTATTCAATCTGCTCTTGCCATGCAAGCAGAACAAGAAAAGCTCAACAGTCTTCATGATATAGAAATCGAAATTGATCGCTATATTTCATGGCCAGGTCAAGCACTGGCTTACAAAATTGGTGAACTTAAATTTAAAGAATTACGTGCTCGCTCCACTGACAAGCTTGGTGACAAATTTGATATACGTGGTTTTCATGACCAGTTGCACGTGAAGGGAGTTCTGCCCCTAGATATTAAATGCGTGCATGAACAAATAGATCGAAAGTGAGCTCCAGCAACCTCGGTAGCATCTAAGTCAAACAGTACATGCTAGTATTCGGCTGACCTCACATAGGGGTCTGCCCGACTCTTGACTCAGATCATTAAAGATTACCTGCACCCTTTTTAAATCGCGTTGAGAAGTTGGGCTGAATTTTTCGATAAATCCATGGTTAACCAATGCATCACAGACATCTTTTGTCATTAAGAAAGTGTCCTTCCCCATACTTCTCAGCATCATAGGCCCAGTATTACCACCTAACCGGCAGCCGTGCTTTTTTAGCTCCAACCACAAGCCAATGATATCTTCACTGGGCCAGTTAGCAACAAATGACCCAAAAGTGCCATGTTTTCGCTTTTTATCGAGGATATAAACTGCATTATTTCTTACAGAAACTATTTTAGTGAAATTGCGAACGATCCTGGTATCTTGAGCAAGTTCCTCGAGTCGTTCATTGCTAAAGTGAGCCACCGCCAATGGATTGAAGTTGGCAAAAGCTCGTTCAAAACCAGGCCATTTATTATCAATAACTCGCCATACAAATCCAGCACGAAAAACACATCGTGTCATCATCGACAGGTAGCGATCATCTGAGATCTCTGCCAGTTCAGGCAAAGCTTTCATCGAAGGCATAATTGCTTCAAGTGATCTAGAGGAACCTTTATTGGCAACTGCTATGTCGTAAAGAGCCTCAAATGACGTCACTTTATAGTTATTCCCTTGAATAATTAATTACTAACCCAGG
>Ga0209495_1000095_pt1 | contig 66856 bp, 62 predicted proteins | sample EN1Hudsemesocosm_FD_184629 | JGI IMG/M metagenome (GOLD analysis project Ga0209495, IMG submission 184629) | Methane-oxidizing microbial communities from mesocosms in the Hudson Canyon - EN1E Hudson Canyon (SPAdes) (version 2) | ecosystem: Environmental > Aquatic > Marine > Cold seeps | place...
CTAATAACGCTTCACGTTCAACAGAGTTTTCTGCTTCCATGATTGCACGGCGAGAAACAACGATGTTGTTACGTGGACGATCAAGTTTAATTAACTTGAACTCAAGCTCTTTGCCTTCTAAGTGAGAAGTATCACGAAGTGGACGAACATCTACTAATGAACCTGGTAAGAACGCACGAATGTTTTCTAATTCAACAGTGAAACCACCTTTTACTTTACCAGTCATTACACCAGTAACAGTTTCATTGCCTTCAAACGCATGCTCAAGTTTGATCCATGCTTCAGCTGCTTTGGCTTTTTCACGAGATAGTTGTGTTGCACCGAAACCATCTTCTAATGTTTCTAAAGAAACATCTACCAAATCACCAACTTCAACAGTGATTTCACCTTTTTCGTTATAAAATTCTTCAACAGGAATGGCGCCTTCTGATTTCAAACCAGCATTAACCATTACAACATCAGAACCAACACTTACAACCATACCAGATACGATCTTACCTGGTTGCATAGGTGTTAAATTTAAACTCTCTTCAAAGAGATCAGCAAAGCTTTCGCTCATTATTATTTATCCTTGGTTTTAATTAAGAATCTAATAAAACCACTCAAAAATACCTGCAAATGCAGGAAGTTAAAAAAACTTATCGTTAAATAATCTTAATGATAAGTACTCATTTCACGCTAGTACATAATGCACTAACATGTTCAAATACTGCTTCAATTCCCATACTAGTAGAATCTAGTTCAATCGCATCGATAGCAGGCCGCAATGGCGCTACGTCTCGTTGACTATCTCTATCATCCCTTTCGGAAATTTCAGCTTCAAGAGCGGAAATATTACTCTCAATTCCTTTCTCTTTCAACTGCTTATATCTTCTTTCTGCTCGTACTCTGGCACTTGCAGTCAAATATACTTTATGTTTTGCATCAGGAAATACAACGGTTCCCATGTCTCGACCATCAGTAACTAAGCCGGGTAACTGGCGAAAATCATGCTGTCGATTCAATAATGCAGCTCGAACTAAAGGCAATGATGCAACCTTAGATGCCGCGTTACCCGCCTTTTCACTGCGAATTAGAAGACTCACGTCTTCACCTTCAAGAAGGACGGTCAAAGCATCATTGTCCAGTGAAAAAACTAAATCTAAATGTTCTGCCAGTTTGGCCAACTTTTCTTCATCAGCCAAATCTACATGATGTTTGATCGCAGCTTGAGCTAATACTCTATAGATTGCACCACTATCTAAATAGTGCCAACCTAGCTGTTTAGCCATAAGTTGCGCAATCGTTCCCTTGCCAGATCCACTCGGGCCATCAATTGTTAATACAGGAATATTAGCCATCGACTTGTTCCAATTCTAGGCCTGCTTCATTGGCCAAACTGACAAAGTTCGGGAATGATGTGGCCACATTTGCACAGTCGTTAACGACAATTGTGCCTCCAGCTTGTAAGCCAGCTATAGCAAATGACATGGCAATACGATGATCATCGTGGCTTTCTACTTCACCACTACCAATCACACCGCCATTAATGATGATTCCATCTTTTGTTGATTGAGCATCAACACCCAAAATTTGTAAGCCATCTGCCATCGCTTGAATCCGATCGCTTTCTTTAACTCTAAGTTCTTCAGCACCTGTTAAAACAGTTTGACCATCTGCACAGGCCGCAGCTACAAATAGAGCTGGAAATTCATCAATCGCCAATGGCACTTGATCTTCAGGAATTTGAATTCCTTTTAATGGTGCATATTTAATACGAATATCAGCAACAGGTTCACCACCAGTCAAACCTTCATTCAATAATGTAATATCAGCACCCATTAGGCGTAATATATTGATTACTCCGATACGTGTTGGATTAATACCAACATGTGTAAGAGTAAGATCGGAGCCTTCAGAAATAGCTGCACCTACCATAAAAAAAGTTGCAGATGATATGTCTGCTGGTACATCAATATTGGTAGCCGTTAATTTACCGCCACCTTCAATTGATACTGTATCACCTTGTACATCTACTTTATATCCCATACCTGAAAGCATACGTTCAGTATGATCTCGTGTTGGAGCTGGCTCAGTAACAGTCGTTGTACCTTGCGCATACATTCCTGCTAATAAAATACATGATTTAACCTGAGCACTTGCCATTGGTAATGTGTAGGTAATACCCGTTAATGCGTTGCCAGCCTTAATCTTTAGTGGTGGCTTGCCTTCATTACTCTCAATAACTGCACCCATTTGAGCTAAGGGATCGGTTACTCGTCGCATTGGACGACCTGATAGTGATTTATCACCTGTCAGCGTACTTGCAAAGTTTTGACCTGAAAGTAAACCACTTAATAAGCGAATAGAAGTACCAGAATTACCTAAGTAAACGTCTTCTTTAGGTGGTTTTAAGCCATGCATGCCAACGCCATGAACGGTAACCTTGCCATCTTTTGGACCATCAATCTGTACACCCATGGCTCGAAATGATGCCAATGTAGCTAGGGCATCGTCACCCTCCAAGAAACCTGTTACTTCTGTCGTTCCTTCTGCTAATGAACCAAGCATTATTGATCGATGTGAGATCGATTTATCACCCGGCACGCGGATCGTACCCTGTAATTTTCCACCAGGTTGTACTATATAGTTCTTTTTCTGTTCACTACTCACTACTAATCAACTCCACTTTCATAAATCTTATTAATCGCTCTGCCCACATATGTGGGCGATTAACCTTTAAATCGTGTATCACGTGCTTGCTTTGCTCGTTCAAATACTGTTTTTAATGACTCGCCATCTTGATTTCTAATCGCATGTTCAAGATCAGATAGACCTTGTTGATATTGCTGAATTAAATCCAAGATCGCTTCACTATTACTTAGACAGATATCTCTCCACATCACCGCATCACTCGATGCAATACGAGAAAAGTCTTTAAAACCGCCGGCAGCATAACGTAAGACTTCGTTACAGTCATCTCGCTCAGCTAACATGCCAACCAAATTAAAGGCTAAAATATGGGGTAAATGACTGGTTGCAGCTAAAACAACATCATGATGTTTTACGTCCATATCAAAAACTTCAGCGCCTGTTTGCTGCCACATCTTACGGACTGTTTCTAAGGCATCTGTGTCTGTTTCTGCTACTGGCGTTAAAACAACTCTATGATCTTGATAAAGCGTTGCAAAGGCAGCAGATGGACCACTTTTTTCTGTACCCGCAATAGGATGTCCTGGTACGAATTGACTTAGTTTATCACCCAGCACGCGTCGAGCGATATCAACCAATTGACCTTTAGCACTTCCACCATCAGTAATAATGGCATCCTGTTTTATGTGTGCTGATAACTCGATTAATACTGTTTCCATTGCTGCCATCGGCACAGCAAGGAAAATCATATCTGCATCTTTAACTGCATCACTAATACTTGATGCCGCACGATCAATAATGCCTAGATCAAGCGCTTCCTGTCTAACACTTGGAGTACGTGAATAACCAACGACTTCGCCAACAGTGCCTGCTTGTTTCAAGGCTAATGATAGTGAACCGCCAATTAGACCGACACCAATAACAGCAAGGCGATTAATCATAAAACCTGCTCCAAAGCATCAAGCAAACGTTGATTCTCAAATTCTAAACCAATACTGACACGAATATGTTTAGGTAAACCATAGTTAGTCACTGGGCGAACAATAACGCCTTGATGTAATAGTTTGGTAAACACCTCATCACCGTTACGCTGTACATCGACAGTAATAAAATTACCTTTTGATGGAATGTAACTCAAACCTAAGGCATCAAACCCAGTCTTTAACTGTGCCATGCCATGGTCATTCATCTGTTTAGTCTTGGCAATATAATCATCATCATTTAACGCAACCGTTGCCGCAGCCAAAGCAAGGCTATTGACATTAAATGGCTGACGAATACGATTTAATACATCGGCAATTTCAGGATGAGATAAAGCATAACCTATGCGTAACCCCGCCAAGCCATAGGCTTTAGAAAATGTGCGGGTGATAATTAAATTCGGATATTTCCCCAGCCAGTCAATTGAATTAAACTCACCATCACCATATTCAACATATGCTTCATCCAACACGACCAAGCTATTTTCTGGCACTTGTTTAATAAAGATTTCCAACTCATCCGAACCAATAAATGTGCCTGTGGGATTATTGGGATTAGCAATAAATATCAGTTTAGTTTTTTCGCTAACAAGTGTACTCATCGCCTGCAAGTCATGACTATAGTCACTCGCAGCAGCAATCACAGCTTTAGCTCCTATCGCCTGTGTTACTAGCGGATAAACTGCAAAAGCATGCTGTGAAAATAGAATTTCTTCATTAGGTGATACAAATGCACGAGCGATTAATTCCAAGACATCATTTGAACCATTGCCTAATGTAATTTGTTCTATGCTGAGTTTGAATTTTTCTGCCAAGGCCGACTTCAAAGTAAAGCCATTACCATCGGGATAACGGGTCACTTCTTTACTTGCTTCAGTTATAGCCTTTAAGACCTTATCTGATGGACCTAATGGATTTTCATTCGAGGCAAGTTTAACGATATTGCTGATACCTAACTCACGCTCTAATTCTTCAATTGGCTTGCCAGGCACATAGGGTTGCAACTTTGTTACGCAGTCTAAAGCAAGATCACAAAAACTCATGCTTGCTCCTGACCTTGATTTGGCTCAGTTCTCAAACTATCAATAATTAATAACGCCGCACCCACCACAATAGCTGAATCAGCAATATTGAAGGCTGGCCAGTGATAAGAACCAACATAGACATCTAAGAAATCAATGACATAACCAAAGTAGATGCGATCGATGACATTACCAATTGCTCCACCTAAAATAAGGCTTACTGACATGGCTTCTAATCTTGTTTTAGCCAACTTATTTAACCAAATAAATAAACCTAGGCTAATCGCAGTTGTTAGCCCAATAAAGAACCAACGTTGCCAGCCACCTGCTCCAGCTAAAAAGCTAAATGCCGCCCCAGTATTGTGTGCCATCGTTAAGTTGAAAAATGGCATAACAGCCACTGTTTCATAAAGTGATAACCATGACACCATAATCCATTTTGAAGCTTGATCTAAAACAATCACCAAGCCACTTAACCATAGCCATTTAAGCATTAGACATACAGGCGTTGTTCGCCTTCTCCATCAACATTTTCAATACAGCGCTCACAAAGTTCAGGATGAGTTTCATCTTTGCCAACTTCTTCAGTTTGATGCCAACAACGATCACAGCGTTCATCTTCTGAAGGCGTTAATACTAATGACAAACCAGACACTGAACTTTCAATGGCATTACTAGGTTTATCACTTGCAGTTAATAAGCTGGCGCGTGATGTGATCAATACAAATTTGAGTTCATCACCTAATGTATTCAATGTGTCGAATAATGCTGCTTCGGCATAAAGAGAGACTTCTGCTGTTAGGCCCCCTTTAATTTTGCCATCTGCACGCAATGTTTCAAGCTCTTTTGAAACGGCATCACGTACATTAAATACCTGTTCCCAAAACCCTAAATCAAACTGAGAATCGTCAGCTAATGGTGCAAGATCTTCATACCATGCATTTAATAATACAGATTCATTATGCTCACCGGGCAGATATTCCCATAACTCATCAGCCGTAAAGCTCAAGATTGGAGCCATCCAACGTGTTAATGCTTCAATGATATGGTACATCGCAGTTTGGCTTGAACGTCGAGCCACACTGTCACTCTTCATCGTATACTGGCGATCTTTAGTGATGTCTAAATACAGACTGCCCATTTCCTGTGCACAGAAGTTATGGATCTTCTGATAAATCACATGGAAGTTATACGTTTCATAGGCTTCTAGAATATCTTGCTGACACTGATATGCACGATCAATAGCCCAACGATCTAAAGGTAATAAGTCATCTATTGCAAGAAGATCTGTTGCTGGATTGAAATCAAATAAGTTCGATAGTAAGTAACGAGATGTATTTCTGATACGGCGATATGAATCAGCAGTACGTTTTAGAATCTCATCCGACACACTCATTTCAGCACTGTAATCCGAAGAAGCAGCCCATAAACGAATAATATCTGCACCTAAGTTATTTACTACTTTTTGAGGTGCAACCACATTACCAACTGATTTCGACATTTTCTTGCCATTAGCATCAACAACAAAACCATGGGTTAATACTGATTTATACGGTGCTTTACCTGTCGAAGCAATTGAAGTAATCAATGAAGATTGGAACCAACCACGATGCTGATCACTGCCTTCTAGATACAAATCAGCAGGACGATGTAAATAATCACGACGCGCTAATACACAAGCATGAGATACACCTGAATCAAACCACACATCTAAGGTATCAGATACTTTGTCATAATCAGCTGCAGCATCACCTAACCAATCTGATGACTCAGATTCAAACCAAGCATCAATACCCTCTTGCTCAACTTTTTGTGCAACTTGTTCCATTAAGCTTTGCGTGTTTGGATGCAATTCACCTGTTTCTTTATGAACAAATAACGGAATTGGCACACCCCAAGTACGTTGACGAGATACACACCAATCAGGGCGACCTTCAACCATCCCTTCAATTCGTTTTTGACCCCATTCCGGCATCCAGTTTGTTTCAGCGATGGCTTGCATGGCAGCATCACGCAGACCATTTTGATCCATGCTGACAAACCATTGTGGCGTTGCACGGAAAATAATTGGGCTCTTATGACGCCAGCAATGTGGGTAACTATGTTGAATATCAACATGATTCAACAAAGCACCTTTTTCAATCAATAATTCAATGACAGCAGGATTAGCTTTAAATACCGACTGACCTGCAAAAATCTCAGTATCAGGTAAAAACACACCATTTGAACCAACAGGATTGTAAACTTCTAAATCGTATTTTAAACCAACCGTAAAATCGTCTTGACCGTGACCTGGTGCAGTATGAACAGCACCTGTACCCGCGTCAGCCGTAACATGATCGCCTAAAATAATAGGCACTTGTTTGTCATAGAAAGGATGTTGTAATAATAAACCTTCAACATCTTCACCTTTGCAACGAACAATAACTTCACCAGTCATGCCATAGCGTTCTAATGCTGATTCATATAATGCCTCAGCTAAGAATAAACGCTCATCACCCGCTTGTACGACAACATAGTCATAGGCAGGGTTTAATGATACAGCTTGGTTAGCAGGCAATGTCCATGGCGTGGTTGTCCAGATAGGCAGGCTAATTTTACCCGTACCTGTTGACCCCGTTGCCGCTTCAAATGCCGCACTATCAATAACCGTAAAACGTACATCAATGGCTGGCGATTTTTTATCTTCATATTCAACTTCAGCTTCAGCCAACGCACTGCCACAATCAACACACCAATGAACGGGCTTCACACCTTTATGCAAATGACCTTGCTTAACAATTTCATTTAATGTGCGAATAATGTCAGCTTCAAAGTTGAAGTTCATTGTTAGATAAGGATTATCCCACTCAGCCAATACACCTAAACGTTTAAAGTCTTCACGCTGTCCATCAACTTGTTTTTGAGCATAAACTCGACATGCTGCTCTAAACTCTGCTGCAGTTACCTTCTTACCCGGTTTACCAATTTTTTTCTCAACATTAAGTTCAATAGGCAGGCCGTGACAATCCCAACCCGGCACATAAGGGGTATCAAAACCACTTAATGTTTTTGATTTAAGAATAATATCTTTAAGAATTTTATTGACTGCGTGACCAATATGAATATCGCCGTTGGCATATGGAGGGCCATCATGCAGAATAAATTGTGGTCGGCCTTTAGCATTATCACGCATCTTTTGATAAAGATCATTTTCCTGCCAACGCTTTAAAATCAACGGTTCACGGTTAGGCAAGCCAGCCTTCATTGGAAACTTCGTTGCAGGCAGGTTTAGGGTATGTTTGTAATCAGCCACTCGATTGCTCTTAGTTCTTAGTCAGATAATCGACTAATTATACGGTGTTTCAGTATCTATAAACAGTCTGTAATACGTTAATTACTTTGAATATTTGATGTTATTTAAGATCGATCATGTGTGTTTTGAACAGTTTCAGCTAATACTTGCTCAACGGCCAAATCAACATGCAAATCATCATTGGTCACAATACCGGCATTAACATCATGATAAAGCTCTAAATCAAGTTTACCTTCACTTTTAGCAACAATAGTAGATACTACTGCATCACCAGAGACATTCACCGCTGTTCTAATCATATCCATCAAGCGATCAACACCGAGTATCAGTCCAATTCCTTCAATTGGTAAACCCACTTGTGCAAATACCATTGATAACATAATCAAGCCAACACCTGGCACGCCAGCCGTACCAATTGATGCTAATACAGACATAAGAATAACGGTAATATATTCAGCCGTTCCTAATCCTGCACTGTATATATTGGCAATGAATACAGTTGCCACACCTTGCATAATAGCGGTGCCATCCATATTAATTGTTGCACCAAATGGCACCGTGAATGAGGCGACTGAGTTATTTACCCCCATACGTTCAGTGACGGTTCTTAAGGTGATAGGAATCGTAGCGTTGGAACTGGCCGTACTAAATGCAAACACTTGAGCACTTCTAATTTTTTTAAGAAACAATGTTGGACTCAAACCTGAGAAAAATTTGAGTACTAACATGAGCGTGACAAATAAATGAAAGAATAAAGCACCTACAAGTACAAGTACATAAGCCACTAACTGACCTAATAGCTCCATTCCTAAGTTTGCCATTGATTTAGCAATAAGCACAAAGACAGCATAAGGTGCTGCAGCCATTACTATATTCACCATTTTCATCATAATTTCGTTGGCTATCTCTGCGCTTTCAATAAAGTTTCTGGCTTTATTGCCCACCATTAACATACTGATACCGACTAAAATCGAAAAGAAAATCAAAGGCAACATATCGCCATTTGCCATTGATTTAATCGGGTTTACAGGAATAATATTGATAAATACATCTGTAAGAGGTGGTGCTTGTTTAGCAGTAAAATTGGCTGTACCCGCTAAGTCCATACCCTCACCAATTCCAGCCGTTAAGGCAATCGTCATCGCTACAGTAATCGCAATGGCGGTCGTCAGCATATAAAGTACAAATGATTTAGAGCCCACCCGTCCCAAGGTTTTTAAATTACCAATGCCACAGACACCACAAATCAATGAAAAGAATACTAAAGGGACAACAAGCATTTTCAGGGCATTAATGAACATCTTGCCAATAACATGAAACAAGCCATCTACAATGTAAGTATTAATAAAACTACCGTCCGCGTTAAGCCCGGAAAGGTTAAAGAACAATCCTATTACGATCCCTAGCCCCATACCAATAACAACTTTCATCGTCAGGCTCATTTTTTTGTTATTTTCCATTTTTAACCTTCGCGGTGAATCATCTATTTAGGATTGACTATAGCTTTATTTTTGTAGGCTTGCAAAGCCTATAACTGGCTTAATATTTAAATCCAAAATCTTTATTTTTCATATTATTACGCGAGCTGACTGATTTGCAGTAAAATAGACAGTTAAATTAATAATTTACAGATGAGAACGTCTACTATGGCAGCGACTGGAAAAGTCATTATTCAAGGCATCACTAAAGAAGGCGGTAAATTCCGCCCCAGTGATTGGGCTGAACGCCTATGTGGATCTGTCGCTACATATGGTCCAGGTCGCCGTATCATCTTTCACCCGAACGTTAAATTAGCTAGCCTCGAAGGTGTTAAATGTGTGGTCATTGATGCTTCGCTAGAAGATGATGATGAAATGTTATTTGAATTTCTAACAGACTTTGCAGATGAAAATAGTTTGCAGATTTTACGTACGGATACATTTCCACTAGAAGAATAGGCATACTTCAGGCTAGAGCATAAATAATAAAAAAGGCGGTCAATGACCGCCTTTTTTATTTAACATTTTTGCCTACTGTGCTGCTCCACCTTCTTCAACATCAGGCCAGTTTTGAATATAATTTTTCAATAACTTATTCTCAAACTTCGCTTTTTTAAGTAATTCTTCAACAATATCAGTAATTGATAACATGCCTTCAAGCTTATCTTCAAAAACAACGGGTAAATGGCGAACATTATTTTCAACCATCATACTCATTACTTCTTCTAAAGTATTGTCTGGATGACATACAATGGGCTCAGCTGTCATTGCATCACGTGCTGTTAGTGGCGTCCACATCGCATGCTTTTCATGCAAAATTCTCAACAAATCACGTTCAGATAAAATACCAACCAATTTGTCATTTTCCGTTACAACCAGTGAACCAATATGATGGTCCATCATTAAAGTAACAGCCAAATCAAGTGAATCTGCAGGCGTTAAACCAATGACGGGTTTACCTTTATTTTTAGTAATCGATCTTACTTTCATTATTACGCCCTCTTCTACTTATAATTAACTCTGTCATGTATTCTGCTTGAGAACGCGTACTAAATGCAAGTTTATGTATGTTCACGTGTCGACTTAAATTCTATTTCAGGCCAACGCTCCATAGTTAAGTCTAAATTAACTCGTGTCGGTGCAATATACGTTAAACCACCCGCCCCATCCAATGCGAGATTCAGCGCTGCTTTTTTCTTAAATTCTTCAAGCTTTTTCTCATCATCGCAATATACCCATCGTGCGGTGTAGACTTGCACAGGTTCATAAATACAATCAACCTTATATTCACCTTTAAGTCGGTGAACAACTACATCAAACTGTAATACACCGACAGCACCTAATATCAGATCATTATTCTCTGTAGGTCTAAATAACTGAGTAGCTCCCTCTTCACTTAATTGTTGCAGGCCTTTAAGAAGCGCTTTCATTTTAAGAGGATCTTTCAAACGAACACGGCGGAAAAGTTCAGGTGCAAAATAAGGGATGCCGGTAAACTGAATATCTTCACCTTCGGTAAAGGTGTCACCGATCTGAATAGTGCCATGGTTATGTAAACCAAGAATATCACCTGGCCATGCTTCTTCTGCCTGGGCTCGTTCTGCCGCCATGAACGTTACCGCATTTGCAATAACAACATCCTTACCTGTACGTGCATGGCGTAATTTCATGCCTTTTTTGTATTGGCCTGAACAGACTCGTAAAAAGGCAATACGATCTCGATGTTTTGGATCCATATTGGCTTGAATCTTAAATACAAAACCACTAAATGGTTTCTCAGCCGCCTCAACATGGCGGGTTTTTGTTTCACGCCCTTGTGGACCTGGAGCGATTTCAACAAAAGAATCCATTAATTCTGTGATACCAAAGTTATTCATCGCACTACCAAAGAAGACAGGAGACAATTCACCAGCTAGAAAAGCATCATGATCATATTCATGGCTAGCACCGCGAACAAGCTCAATCTCTTCACGTAGCTCTTCAGCCATATCACCAAATAATTCATCTAAGCGAGGGTTATTTAAACCTTCAACAATCTCACCCACTTGATCACTATGTGGTTCAAACAAATGAACGCTGTCTTTTTCTAGGTGAAATATTCCTTTAAAATTTTTCCCCATACCAATAGGCCACGTAATTGGCGCGCATTTAATGCCTAGAACAGTTTCAACTTCATCTAAAATATCAATTGGATCACGACCTTCACGATCCATTTTATTGATAAAGGTTAATATGGGCGTATCACGTAAGCGACAAACTTCCATTAATTTAATAGTACGCTGCTCTACACCTTTAGCAATATCGATAACCATTAATGCCGAATCAACAGCTGTTAGTGTCCTATAGGTATCTTCAGAGAAATCGGCATGTCCTGGTGTATCAAGCAGGTTGACCACTCGTTCATTATGCTCAAACTGCATCACAGATGAAGTAACAGAGATCCCCCGTTCTTTCTCCATTTCCATCCAGTCAGATGTGGCATGACGATCTGTTTTACGTGATTTCACGCTACCCGCGGTTTGAATTGAACCACTAAATAATAGTAACTTTTCAGTCACGGTGGTTTTACCCGCATCGGGATGCGAAATAATCGCAAAGGTGCGACGTTTATTTATTTCTTCTAGTAAAGCGGCCATGTAGGGAATTGGTATATTATGGAAAACCGCCCATTTTACACGTCATAGCCGTAGCTAGCTATAGTGATAATCACCAAGCTTCAGCTTATTCCTGCATCAGATGTATCGCATCAGCCAATAATGACACAGAAATAGTCTCACCGATTTTTAATTGATTCCGTATCGCAACATGCTCTGGTAGATCCATTTGAAGATGCTTTTCTTGAGTATGTTCTACATTAAGGATTAAGGTCGTTATACCTCGCAAACTAACCATCTCACTAATAGTACCCACTAAAGGATTTTCATGCTCGCCTCGAGATTGTCTTACTCTTTGATGCAAAAGGACTTTACTTGGAGATAGCGTCCAATGAATATTATCACCGACACTGAAGTTAGTCGTATCTACAACATCAATAAGATTGTCATACCATTTTAATTTTAGCGAATTTTCATGCTCTACTAATTGGCCAGTAAATACATTTCTTGCATCGACTTGTCTGGCAATAGCTACATTGTCAGGTTTAAATAATACTTGCTCTGGTCGCCCTTGCTGCAAAGTACTTCCCTGATGAATAACACAAAGATTATCTGCCAACATAGCTGCCTCATCTAAATCATGAGTCACCAAGATCACTGGCATATCAAGTTGTCGACGTAGTGTATTAAGCTCCATATATAATTTTCGACGTGTCACTTTATCTACAGCCGAAAAAGGCTCATCTAACAATAGCACTTCAGGTTGTCTAGCTAACGCTCTGGCAATTGCCACACGCTGCTGTTGGCCACCTGATAGCTGATGAGGATAACGTTGTTCTAGACCAGAAAGGTTAACTTTATCAAGTAATTGTTCACCATGTTGGTGGTGAAGATCTTTATCTATATCAAGTGCCAGTTTTATATTTTCCATCACCGTTAAATGAGGGAATAAAGCATAATGCTGGAATACCATGCCAACACGACGTTGTTGAGGTGTTTGATTTATTCTGGCTTCACTATCAAACCATGTTTTTCCTTTACAAGAAATCATTCCCTTTTGAGCTGATTGTAAACCGGCGATGCATCTTAATACACTTGATTTCCCCGCTCCAGATGGCCCAACTAAGGCTAATACTTCACCTTTTTCACAATTCAAATCTACATTGAGTGTCGTTGGCCGAGTTTGTTGTAAGATGACTTGTAACATTTTATAGAACTGCCACGCGTGATTGCTTACGATTAAAAGTATAAACAATCGTGATAGTCACCAAAGCGATAGCTAACAAAATAAGTGACATAGACTGTGCTTGCTGATGATCAAAAGCTAAAACACTGTCGTAGATAGCAATAGATAATGTTCGTGTTTCTCCAGCAATATTTCCACCTATCATTAACACCACACCAAACTCACCTAATGTATGAGAAAAACTTAATACCATAGCAGTTATGATGCCTGGCCATGCCAAAGGTAATTCAATTTTGAAGAAGGTTTTCCATTTCGATAAGCCACTGCACCATGCAGCCTCTCTTATCTCTGGTTCAATATTCTCAAGAGAACGTAACATCGGCTGCACAGCAAACGGTAGACTATAAATAATTGAGGCGAACCATAGCCCCGCAAATGAAAAAGCTAAACTCTGCCCTGTTAGGCTGACAAATAGACCACCCAAAAAACTATTATTATCCATACCAACTAACAAGAAATAACCTAATACGGTGGGAGGCAGAACCAAAGGCAAGGTGATGATGGCTTCAATAAAGCCTCGACCGACAAACCGTGATTTAGCCAATAAATAAGCTATTGCCAAGCCTATTGGCAATAAACTCAAACAGGTGAGTAATGCTAAGCTCATTGAAACTTCAAATGCCTGCCAATCCATTAGGAATTGTCCTTCACTAAAAAGCCATGTTTCACAAAAAGTTCATGGGCTTTACCTGTTTGAATATAATCTAAAAATTGCTGGCTTGTGTCACTGGAATTCTTTAATAAAATAGCCTGTTGTTGTAACGATACATCTAATTTTACAAACCGCCCTAATCGAGAAAATTGTGGCTGAATAATATGTGAATAAGGTACAAAGCCAGCATCAACTGATGTTATTAAAGAAAACTGCATGACTTGTGATGCATTTTCAGCTATGAGTAAATACGGTTGAATTTTCTGCCATAGCCCCGCTTGCTCAAGAGCAGACTTTGCAGCTTGACCATAAGGCGCATGGCGAGGGTTTGCGATGGCAACTTTATTTATCGCTCCCTGCTCTATTGCTTGTTGCAGGCCATGTAAGTCGGTGTCGAGCTCTAACGCTGAATCATTGGCGGAAAAGAAGGCTAATTGAGCTTGAGCATAATTAACAACGGTACCCTTCGTTAACTTTGCATCAATAAGGCGCCGAATATAATAAGGGTTCGCTGATAAAAACAATTCAAATGGTGCGCCATGTTGAATTTGAGTTGTTAAGGTCCCTGATGCGGCATAGGACACGGATACCTGATGTCCCGTTTTCTGCTCAAAACTGACTATTAGCTCTGGCAATATAAAGCGTAAATTAGCTGCTGCTGCAATATGCAAATTACTTGCTTGAACAGTCACTACATTACAATAAAGAAGTAATATGAAAAAATATTTATAAGGCCTCATGTCGACTATTTTGACACAAAAAAGCCCCGATAAACGGGGCTTTTAAGTTTTAAAATTTCGCGACGAGAACGTCGCTCCTACAATCCTGCACTTTTACTATAGGAAAGAGGTTTAGCAGCGACAATTAACCTTCGCTAGCTTCTTCATTAACAGCTTTCATACTTAAACGAATACGACCTTGGCGGTCGACTTCAAGTACTTTAACTTTGATCACATCACCTTCTGATAATTTGTCGCTTACATTCTCAACACGTTCATCAGAGATCTGTGAAATATGAACTAGACCATCTTTACCAGGAAGAATTGTAACAAATGCACCAAAGTCCATTAATTTAGCAACACGACCTTCATAGATAGTACCCACTTCAACTTCAGCAGTGATTTGCTCGATACGTTTTAATGCATCTTGGCCTGCGTTAAAGTCAGAAGAGAAGATTCTTACAGTGCCATCATCATCAATATCGATGACTGCACCCGTTTCTTCAGTCAAAGCACGGATAGTTGCACCACCCTTACCGATTACGTCACGAATCTTATCTGAGTTGATTTTGATTGTGATGATACGTGGAGCAAATTCAGACATTTCTTCACGGTGTGATGAAAGGTCAGCATTCATTGTGTCAAGAATCGTTAAACGACCATCACGGGCTTGTGATAATGCTGTTGTCATGATTTCTTCGTTGATACCTTCAATTTTGATATCCATTTGAAGTGCAGTAATACCTTTTGCAGTACCTGCTACTTTAAAGTCCATATCACCTAAGTGATCTTCATCACCTAAGATATCAGTTAATACAGCGTAACCATTGTCTTCTTTAATCAGACCCATTGCGATACCGGCAACTGGTGCTTTGATTGGAACACCAGCATCCATTAATGCTAATGAAGTACCACATACAGAAGCCATTGAGCTTGAACCGTTTGATTCAGTAATTTCTGAAACAACACGAACAACATATGGGAATTCTTCAGCTGAAGGCATTACAGCTTGGATACCACGTTTTGCTAATTTACCATGGCCGATTTCACGACGTTTTGGAGAACCAACAAAACCTGTTTCACCTACACAGAATGGAGGGAAGTTATAATGCAACATGAAACGATCGCGATATTCACCTTCAACTGCATCAATAGTTTGTGCATCACGTTCAGCACCTAATGTTGCAACAACGATAGCCTGTGTTTCACCACGTGTGAATAATGCACTACCGTGTACGCGTGGTAATACAGTTGTTTCAACGTTAACTTGACGTACAGTTGCAGTATCACGACCATCAATACGTGGTTCGCCAGCAATAATTCTGCCACGAACTAATTCTTTTTCTAATTTAGCAAATGTCGCTTTAACTTCTTCACTAGACCAGTCAGAATCATCACTTGCTAAAGCTTCAACAGCTGCATCACGAACAATACCCAATGCATCTTGACGAGCTAGTTTATCGCTGATTGTGTAAGCTTTTTCGATTCCAGTAAAAGCATTTTCTTTCACTTCATCGTAAATATTGCCATCTTGTTCTGGTGCAGACCAATCCCAAGCCTCTTTACCTACTTCTGCTTTTAATTCATTAACTAAGTTAATTGCAGTTTGTAATTGTTGATGACCAAACATCACAGAACCTAACATCACTTCTTCTGATAGTTCAGCTGCTTCAGATTCAACCATAAGAACAGCACTATCAGTACCTGCAACAACTAAATCTAATTCACTTGTAGTTAACTGCTCTTTGCTTGGGTTTAGTACGTAGTTACCTTCGACATAACCAACACGTGCACCACCAATTGGGCCATTAAATGGGATACCAGAAATAGCTAATGCAGCAGATGCACCAATCATTGCAGGAATATCAGGATCAATCGCAGGGTCTAAAGCGACTACAGTTGCAATAACCTGAACTTCATTTAAGAAACCTTTAGGGAATAAAGGACGTAAAGGACGGTCAATCAAACGACATGTTAATGTTTCTTTTTCAGAAGGACGACCTTCACGTTTAAAGAAACCACCAGGAATTTTACCTGCTGAGTATGTGCGTTCTTGATAGTTAACAGTCAACGGGAAGAAATCTTGGCCCGGTTGAACATTCTTTTTACCAACAACGGTCACCATTACTGATGTTTCGCCCAAGCTAGCAATGATCGCACCGCTTGCTTGACGTGCGACTTTTCCAGTTTCAAGACTTAAAACATGGTCGCCATATTGGACTGATTTTTTTACTGAATTCACTTTTCTATTCCTTATCGTTTATTACGGCCTATTCCGCATGAAACCTTTATACGAGTCGTCTTTTTCGCCATGCCTGCGTTAAAAACAATTTCAAAATGCTCATTTACATTAGTAAACTGTAATTTTTCAATTGTTTTTGCCTTGTCCTGACAAAAAATACTTATCGTAAAAATATTTCAATAAACTTCTTAATTTAAATTTCTCAAACAAATACGCCCCTGAAGTCATATGACTTCAGGGGCGTATTTTAAAACCTAACCTTGCATTCGATAAATAACGAAAGCATGGCGTTATACATATTTCTTATTGCTATGAGCAATGGCTTAACGACGTAAACCTAGGCTAGCAATTAATTCACGGTAACGTGTGATATCTTTATTTTTCAAGTAATCCAACATTTTACGACGACCACTTACCATTTTTAATAGACCTTGGCGTGAGTGATGATCATGGATGTTTGTTTTGAAATGCTCAGAAAGATCTGCGATACGTGCTGTTAACAAAGCAATTTGTACTTCAGCAGAACCTGTATCGCCTTCAGAGCGTTGGTATTTACTGATTACTTCTTGTGTTTGTTCTAGTGATAATGACATTAAAAACTCCAACTTTATTTGGTAGCACTTTTTAGTTTTGGCTACGAGTTAAATTCTGGATTACCTCAGCCCTGCCAAAACATTCAGCAGACCAAAATATCCAACCATTCAAAAACGGCAATTTTACCGCCTTTTTATTCTTGAAACAAGCCTTTATACTCAAACTAATTGAATATACTATTGTTCATGATCAACAAAGACTCGTTTTGGAGCCACAACACCTTGATCAGACATCTCGCCTAAGCCCAGAAAGTTCATTTCTGTATCAAATAATCTGACATTTGCGGAGCTAAACTCTTGTTCAACCTTAATTGTTTGCCCATGCCTTAAAGCAATAACCATCTCATCAGTCGCCATCACTTTAGGCCAATCTTCTAAGGCATCTTCTGTTGGTAATAATTCTGCATCTAAGGCTTGTAGTCCTTGTTCAGCAATTACTTCTAACTGTTCAATGGTGATTGATTGCTGCTCTGTGTATCCGGCCGCTGCCACTCTGCGTAACATAACAACATGCCCCCCCGAACCAAGATCATGACTGATATCTTCAACTAAAGTACGAATATAAGTACCTTTGCTACAACGTACAGCTAAAGTAAAACTGTCTTCAGTAATGGCTAATAGTTGAATATCATAAATAGTAATTCGACGAGATTTACGTTCAACCTCTATACCTTGTCTTGCCAATTTATACAGCGGTTGACCATTGTATTTTAATGCTGAGAACATGGGCGGAACTTGATCTTGTTCACCAGTGAATTTTGGCAGGATATCTAGGAGTGTTTGTTCATCAAACTCTGGGATTTCTGAAGTTGATAATACTTCACCATCAGAATCACCACTATCAGTTACTTCACCTAACTTACAGGTCACATGATAGGCTTTGTCAGCATCGAGTAAATATGAGGATACTTTAGTCGCCTCACCTAAACAGATAGGTAAAACCCCTGTAGCAAGCGGATCGAGTGCACCAGTATGGCCCGCTTTTTTGGCATCAAACAAACGCTTAACTTGCTGTAATACGTGGTTTGAACTGCGGCCAGTTGGTTTATCAATAATCACAATACCAGTGATATTGCGACCTTTCTTATTTCGACGTCCCATCTTATACCCATGTCCTTTTAGAGTGCTGCTTTATAGTGCTCATAGTGGAGTAGCAACAAGGCATAATGTTGATGTAATAGTCATTCTATTGCTCGATATTATAACGCCGTTAAGACTTTCAATATGCGTGCTAAAAAATTGCACTTTGAATGGCCATGGGTATTACTTATTCTTCAGGTAGATCTTTATTTGCCTTAGCAATTAACTCATCCATCTGGAAACCATGTTCTAATGATTTATCATAATGAAAGCGTAATTCAGGGATATTGCGTAACTCAACACGACCAGCAAGATTACGACGTAAAAAACCAGCTGCACGTCTCAAACCTTCTAAACATTCATTAATATCTTGCTCTGAATCTACGCCATTTAAACGTGTTACAAACACTTTGGCATATTTCATATCAGACGTTACATCAACATGAGATACAGTCACCAGACCTACGCGTGGATCTGATACTTCATGTTGAATCATCTTGGCCAACTCGCGCATCACGAGTTGACCGATACGATTAGTTCGGCTAAATTCTCTTGCCATTATAGTTTCGGCGTCATAAGAACACGTTCAAAGACTTCGATCTGGTCACCGGGTTTAACATCAGTGTAGTTCTTAACACCGATACCACATTCAACACCAGATTGAACTTCATTTACATCATCTTTAAAGCGACGTAATGATTCAAGTTCACCTTCGTAAATAACCACGTTATCTCGCAAGACACGAATTGGATTAGTACGTCTAACAACACCTTCTGTTACTAAACAACCCGCGATATCACCAAACTTAGGAGAACTAAACACATCATCAACACGGGCAAGACCAATGATTTCATCTTTGTAAACAGGTTCTAACATACCCGTCATTGCTTGAGTTACAACATCAATTAAGTCATAGATAATACTGAAGTATTGAACATCCAAACCTTTTTCAGCAATAATTCTTCGCGCTGTATTATCTGCACGAACGTTGAAGCCAATTAAGATAGCATCGGCTGATGCTGCTAATTGAGCATCCGTTTCGTTGATACCACCCACACCTGATGAAACAACACGCACTTTCACTAGATCGGTTGATAGTTTCAACAAGCCTTGGCTGACCGCTTCAGCAGAACCATGAACATCTGCTTTAACAACAACATTCAATGTTTTAACATCACCAGATTCCATCTTATTAAACATTTCATCTAGTTTTGCAGCTTGCTGTTTAGCCATTTTCAGTTCGCGCGCTTTCGTTTGACGGAAGTTAGCAATTTCACGAGCTCTACGTTCATCAGGTGCAACTTGTAACTCATCACCTGATGCTGGTGTACCTGATAAACCTAAGATTTCAACAGGTGTAGATGGTCCAGCAGCTGATTGAGCTTCTGCTTTTTCGTTAAACATTGCACGGACACGACCATACTCTTGGCCTACAACAACAATGTCACCTTTATTTAAAGTACCGCTTTGAACAAGCACAGTAACAATCGTACCGCGACCTTTATCTAAGCGTGCTTCAATAACTGTTCCTTTTGCCGCTCCTGTAGATGGTGCTTTAAGCTCCAACATCTCAGCTTGCAATGAAATAGTATCTAATAAGTTATCAATGCCTTCCCCTGTTAACGCCGAAACTGGAACAAATGGTACATCACCACCCCAATCTTCAGGGATAACATCATGATTACCTAGCTCTGTTTTAACACGATCAGGATTTGCAGTTTCTTTATCCATTTTATTGACAGCGATAATCAATAAAGAATTGGCTTCTTTAGCATGCTTAACAGCTTCGATTGTTTGAGGCATAACCCCGTCATCTGCTGCTACCACTAATACAACGATATCTGTTACTTTTGCACCACGTTGACGCATTTCTGTAAAGGCAGCATGTCCTGGTGTATCTAAGAATGCAATTTCACCACGGCTTGTTTGAACTTTATAAGCACCGATATGTTGGGTAATACCGCCCGCTTCACCCGATGTTACTTTAGTGCTGCGGATAGTGTCTAACAATGAAGTTTTACCATGGTCAACATGACCCATAACGGTTACAACTGGTGCACGTGTAGTGGCATCAGCAGTATTTTCATCTGATGTATTTAAAGCCATTTCAAGTTCATTTTCATGAACGATTTTTGCAATATGTCCCATTTCTTCAATCACGATAATAGCTGTATCTTGATCAAGAACTTGGTTAATTGTCGCCATCGTACCCAAGCCCATTAGTGCTTTGATAACTTCTGCAGCTTTTACAGACATACGTAATGCTAGTTCAGCCACGCTTATCGTATCAGGCACATCAACTTCACGAATTACAGGTTCAGTTGGCAATGTAAAGCCATGTTCTTCTGATGACTCCATAACCGCTGATGAAGGCTTTTGAGCACCTTTACCTTTTTTCTTCTTACGACGTCCAGCTTTACCTTCTGAAACGTGAATCTCTTTCCGGTCAGGTCCATTTTTTCTATCATTCCGGCCAGCACGACGACCTGCATTCTCTTTAGTACTTGGACCTGCTGGATCTGCAGCTTTGGGCTTAGCATCTTCTTTTGCTTTACGCGCTTCTTTTTGTTCTTTAGCTTTAGCTTCAGCAATTTTCTTAGCTTCAGCTCGTTCTTTCTCAAGCTTAGCTTCTTCTATTCTCGCTTTTTTACGTTCTACAAGTGCTTTTTCTGCTTCTAGACGAGCCAGATTGGCAGCGCGACGTTTTGCATCAGCTTCTTCTAGTTTTTTATGTGCGATTTGCGATGGCGTTAGTTTAGGTTCTGCAGGCTTTTTAGCTGCATCTGCCTTCTTCTCTTTAGGCTTGCTCTCTTCTTTTGCTTTTTGCTTGGCTTCTTCTGCTAACGCTTTTTTCTCTTCTTCTGCAGCAAGACGAGCTTCTTCAGCCGCCTGATTTTCAGCTTCAACTGCAGCTTCAACTACAGCAGCTTCACGTTTTGCATCTTCAGCTTCTTGCTTTGCACGAAGTGCTTCTTCATCTTTAACTTTTTGCAGCTCTTCATCTTTAATACGCTGCTCTTCAAGACGAGCATCTTCAATTACTTTTGCTTCAGCTTCTTTTTGACGTTGCGCTTCTGCCTCTGCTTCAGCTTCTTCTGCTGGTGTACGTTTTACAATTGTACGTTTCTTACGCACTTCAACACTAACACTCTTGGCACCTCGTCTTGATGCATTGCCACCTAATTTAATCTCACTGACAGATTTACGTTTTAGCGTGATCTTTTTAGATGATGCCTCAGTAGTATCTTCAGATTTACCATGACGTTGCTGTAAAAAGCTTAGTAATGTTTGTTTCTGTTCTTCTGTAATTAAATCATCTGGAGTTGAAACAACAACACCTGCCTCTGCAAGTTGTTCAACTAAATGTTCGCCTGAGACACCAACACTGCCTGCTAGGTCTTTAACCTTAATATCACTCATCTGGTTACTCCCCCACCTCTTCGTCTTGTCCATCGGCAAACCATGTTTCACGTGCACTCATGATTAATTTTCCAGCTAATTCTTCATCCATCCCATCGAGATCTGTTAGTTCATCAACAGATTGGTCACCCAAATCATCAACAGTTGTAATGCCTTTGCTTGCTAATGTGAGGGCAATAGATTTCGTAACCCCTTTTAAAGCAAGCAAATCAGCTGCTGGTTCAGCTGTTTCTAGTTCTTCTTCATTGGCAATCGCTTTAGTCAACAACACATCTCGTGCTCTTGAACGAAGTTCTGCAACGATATCAGCATCAAATTCTTCAATTGCTAACATTTCTTCTTCTGCTACGTATGCAACTTCATCTAAGCTAGAAAATCCTTCTTGAGCTAAAATCAAAGCAACATCTTCATCAACATCAAGGTCTTTCATGAACAATTCGATTAACCCCCCCATTTCAGACTCTGATTTTTCATTAGCATCTGTTGCAGACATTACGTTCAACACCCAACCTGTCAATTGACTTGCTAAACGTACATTCTGACCACCACGACCAATTGCCTGTGATAGTTGGTCATCTTCAACAGCAATATCCATACTGTGAGCATCTTCATCAACCACGATAGATAGCACTTCTGCCGGCGCCATTGCATTGACAGCAAATCGAGCAGGCTCTTCATCCCAAACGATGATATCCACACGTTCGCCGGCTAATTCATTAGTCACAGCTTGTACACGTGAACCACGCATACCGACACAAGCACCAACAGGATCAATCCGTGCTTCTTTTGCTTCTACTGCAATTTTAGCTCGTAGGCCAGCATCACGCGCTGCACCTTTAATCTCAATCATTCCATCACTGATTTCTGGCACTTCTAACTTGAATAGCTCGATCAACAACTCAGGAGCCATTCGACTAATTAATAGTTGAGGACCACGACCTTCAGGACGAATTTCTTTCAAATAACCGCGAACACGGTCACCGGTTCTAAAGCTTTCTCTTGGGATCATTTCTTCACGAGGAATAAATGCTTCGGCATTTCCACCTAAATCTAGTGTGACAATACCGCGCTCAACACGCTTCACTGTACCGTGAATTAGTTGGCCTAGTTTATCTTGATATTGCTCAACAACTTGAGCTCGTTCTGCTTCTCGTACTTTTTGCACGATAACTTGTTTTGCAGTCTGTGCAGCAATACGTCCAAACGCAACAGATTCCATTGGTTCAGAAATATAAGCATCAACTTCAATGTCTGATTGTTTTTCTAATGCATCAGTTAATTTTATTTGAGTCTCTGGAGATTCAAGTTCTTCTTCAGAATCTTCAACAACAAGCCACTGACGGAAAGTTTCATAATCTCCAGTTTCACGGTCAATCACGACACGAGCATCAATCTCAGAGTCATTACCTTTACGTGTTGCCATTGCAAGTGCAGCTTCTATCGCTTCGAAAATAACTTCTTTCCCTACACCTTTTTCATTCGATACGGCATCTACAACCAGTAAGATTTCTTTATTATTCATTATTCCCCCATTGGATTCCCAACGAAAACCCAGTTAAGCCTGTCCAGATCAACTATTTATAATACGCTTTTTTTAGGCAACAAGTCGTGCTTTTGCCAATTTTGTTAAAGGTAAGCCATACTCTTCACCATCAACAACAATCAATATTTCACCATCATCAAAGCCTTGCAATATACCTTTGAAGTTTCGACGTCCTTGAACTGGCAATTTCATCGAGATTTTCACTTCGCTACCTGCAAAACGTTCAAAGTCACGTGCTTTAAATAATGGTCGATCGAAACCAGGTGACGATACTTCTAAAGAATAGGCACTACTGATAGGATCTTCTACTTCTAAAATTCCGCTTACCTGATGACTAACTCGCTCGCAGTCCTCTATTCCTATGCCTTGTTCAGCATCAATATAAATTCGTAAAACAGTATTAGTACCATTCTTTATATATTCGATACCTACCAATTCATAACCAAGTGATTCGATTGGTAGTTCTATTAATTGTTCAATTTGGTCGCTAACAGCCATAATTACGTAAAAAAAAAGGGCCCATGGCCCAATTTCAAATCTCCAGATAAACAAAAACCCCATAAAGGGGTCATGTAATTCAAGTGGTAGCGGGGGCTGGATTTGAACCAACGACCTTCGGGTTATGAGCCCGACGAGCTACCAGACTGCTCCACCCCGCACCTGATTAAGCTGAGAATTATACGACTATTAGATTCTCCTTGCAAGGGTATATTTAATTATCTTTTAACTTTCTTGTCAGCGTATTACGGCCCCACCCTAATAACTTAGCAGCTTCTTGTCGTTTACCAGCCGTTTTTTCTAAAGAAACTTCTATCAACAACTGTTCAATCATAGGCACAACATCAGCTAAAGCACCTTCTTGGCCTGTTAATGCTTTTTGTGCCGCCCACTGTTTAAACAATGTTTTCCAGTGTCCTGAACCTTTTACTTCAACTGATGCTTCTGACATCAATTCACTCGGCATATCTTCTATCTGTACAATTTTTGCCGGTGACATTACGGTCAACCATCGACATGTATTTTCTAACTGTCTTACATTTCCTGGCCAAGCTAACTGACTAAGGTAGTTTTCAACTTCTAGTGAAAGCGTTTTTGCTGGAACAACTAATTCAGTTGCTGCTTTATTTAGAAAATAACTTGCTAATGTAGGTATATCTTCACGCCTTTCTCTTAAAGCAGGGATCTGAATTCTAATAACATTCAAACGATGGAATAAGTCTGCCCTAAATTCACCACGTTCAACCCGCTTTTCTAAATTCTGATGTGTTGCCGCGACAATACGTACATCAGCACGAACAGCAGTATGTCCACCTACACGAAAAAATTCGCCATCAGATAAAACTCTCAAAAGCCGCGTCTGAAGTTCAAGTGGCATATCGCCAATTTCATCTAAAAATAGTGTACCTCCATCTGCCTGTTCAAAACGCCCTTTTCGCATGGCATGGGCGCCTGTAAATGAACCTTTTTCATGACCAAATAATTCTGATTCCATCAACTCTTTAGGAATAGCAGCCATATTAAGTGCAATAAATGGGGAGCTTCTACGCGGACTATGTTTATGTAATGCATTTGCAACGAGCTCTTTACCTGTTCCCGATTCACCATTAATAAGCACTGTAATATTTGATCTAGCTAGACGTCCAATAGATCTAAACACTTCTTGCATTGCAGGTGCCTCACCAATTATCTCCATTCCTAGAGCAACAGGTTCTTCTTCTGTGGAAGTCCGATCTTCATGATGAGCAATTGCACGTTGAACTAATTCAACAGCATCATCAACATCAAATGGTTTTGGCAGATATTCAAATGCTCCACCTTCATAAACTGATACAGCACTATCTAAATCTGAGTATGCTGTCATGATGATAACGGGCAAATCAGGGTTACTTTGTTTAATCTCTTCCAGCAATTCTAGACCACTCATACCAGGCATTCGAATATCACTAACGAGTACATCGGGCACGTCAGTCTTTAGGCCATCCAATATTTCTACCGCATTTTCAAATACGCGTACATTAATATCAACAGATTCCAGTGATTTTTGTAACACCCAACGAATTGAGCGATCATCATCCACTATCCACACGTTCGCTTTTCTAGTCACGTGATTGCTCCAAAGGAAAAGTTACAGAAAAAACAGTATGTCCAGGCTGACTTATACATGAAACCATTCCCTTATTACGTTGTATTAAATTTTGCACTAAATATAGTCCTAAGCCTGTTCCTTCTGGACGTCCTGTTACTAAGGGAAAAAACATACTTTCTTGCAAGCCTTTAGCTATACCTGGGCCGTTATCTTCTACTTCAATACAAATAGCTAGGCGATATTGTTTTTGATCAATACTAATATTTCGCACAGCCCGAGTTCTTAGAATGATCTGTCCAGTACCATGTAATGCTTGTACAGCATTTCTCACAATATTAAGAAAAACCTGTACCAACTGATCAAAATCAACATAAAGGTCGGGAATACTAGGGTCATAGTCACCTTTAATTACAAGGCGATTGTCCACCTCAGCAAATACAAGCTGTCTCACTCTTTGTAGAACTTCATGAATATTGACCGATGTATATTCAGGTTGATGATGCGAACCTAACATTTTTGTCATCAGGTTTTGCAAGCGATCTGCTTCACTGATAATAATATTGGTATATTCCTTCAACTCATCGGAATCTAGTTCACGCTCTAATAACTGAGCTGCCCCCCTTAATCCACCTAATGGGTTTTTTATTTCATGTGCTAAACCACGTAAGACTTGTTGTTGAGTATGTAAGCTTTCATCACGACTTATGCGTTGTTGAAAATCTAATTGAGCCAATTCTAATAAGATATAAGGCTCTTCTACATCATCAATCTCAACGATTTTAATTGAGCAATCAACAACAATATCACCCTTACTTGGTATATAAAGTTTTACTTCTCGCTCGATTAACTCTAGACCTGTTTGTTGAACTCGTTCTAGCCCAGAGGTTAATTCACTATCACCTAGTAAGAAAGCTTGAATTGGAATAGATAAGGCTTGCCGTTGACTCATGCCAAACAATATTTCTGCAGCAGAATTGAGTTTATTAATTCGCAGAGAATTATCCATCACCACAATAGCGGTAGACAGGTTTTCAACAATATCCTGACAGGGTAATAATGTAGTCATAGTTATAGTTAAGCTTCATGCATTAAATGGTTTATATCAAGCATTAAGAGCAATTAACGATCCAACCCACTCATATGCTGAATAGAAACATTGCAAGATGTTGATTATATGATTATTTACTTAGAGAAATCTAACTTTCAAAACCAAACACACCACTTTGCATTAATAAACAATAATGCATATCGCACCAAAAGGGTGCGGTTAATTTCGTTTTTGCCTTGTAATGGAATGTCGCTGAATATGAAATAAAACTGATTTACTACTTTTTATTACCTTGCCAGTTTTATCGACTACAGAAGCAACAAGAATATGACTTCCTCGCTCTAGGCCTGTTAATGTAGTTGACGTGGCTGATTGAGCACTTCCAATCGCTTTACCATCCAGTTTAAATAGTATGTTATCAGCACGAGGTATATTTAGTTCGGGAGAAACATTTACTATTACATCGATAGATTCAGGATTCTGGAAAGTTTCATTGTGAGCAGGACTAGTAATAGTGACTTTGTACTTAGGTACTTCAATAACTGCATTGTCAAGCTCTTGCTCAATCTCTTGAGTAGGAATAATTGTAGGAGCAGTATAGCTTGGTGCGATGTCAATAATAACTTCTTCAGCATTATCTTCCTCGACATCAGAAAAAATAACGTTTCCATTCTTATCGACAGTTCGATATACCTGCGCCTGAGCAAAGCTAGTGACAAGTAGTATGATTAAAAGTCCGTATTTCATATGAGCATCATATTCCACAAAATTAACATCTGCAACTATCAGCCATAAAAAAACGCCCCCATATTGCTATGGAGACGTTTTATTTTACATTTTATTCGAAGGTCGAATTAAACGCTGTAATATAAATCAAACTCAGCAGGGTGAGTTTCCATACGTAAGCGTGTTACTTCTTCCATCTTAAGCTCGATGAATGCATCAATCATATCGTCAGTGAATACACCACCATCTGTTAAGAATTCACGATCTTCATTCAATGCATCTAATGCTTGATCTAATGAATAACAGACTTGTGGAATTGCCGCTTCTTCTTCAGGAGGCAAGTCATATAAGTCTTTATCCATTGCATCACCAGGGTGAATCTTGTTTTTAATACCATCAAGACCCGCCATTAATAATGCAGCAAACGCTAAGTATGGGTTTGCAGAAGAATCACCAAAACGAATTTCAACACGACGGCCTTTTGGATTGTTAACAAAAGGAATACGAATTGATGCAGAGCGGTTACGTGCAGAGTATGCCAACATAACAGGTGCTTCAAAACCAGGTACTAAACGTTTGTAGCTATTAGTACTTGAGTTTGTGAATGCATTCAAGGCTTGAGCATGTTTGATCACGCCACCGATGTAATACAATGCAGTTTCAGATAAACCACCGTATTTATTACCAGCGAATAAGTTCTCACCATCTTTAAATAAAGACATGTGAACGTGCATACCACTACCGTTATCACCTACGATTGGTTTAGGCATAAATGTCGCTGTTTTACCGTAAGCATGGGCAACATTATGAATAACATATTTAAGTTGTTGAACTTCGTCTGCTTTTTTAACTAAAGTATTAAATTTAGTACCAATTTCACACTGACCAGCAGTCGCAACTTCATGATGATGAACTTCAGTTACTTGACCCATTTCTTCAAGTGTTAAACACATTGCCGAACGGATATCTTGTAATGAATCGACTGGAGGCACAGGGAAGTAACCACCTTTAACGCCTGGACGATGACCTTTATTACCATCAGCAAATACTTTATCTGTATTCCAAGACGATTCATCAGAATCAATTTTGAAGAATGAACCTGAAATATCACTAGCCCAACGAACATCATCAAAGATGAAAAATTCATTTTCAGGACCAAAATAAGCCGCATCAGCCATACCAGTTGCTTGCATATGTGCTTCAGCACGATGAGCAACAGAGCGAGGATCACGCTCGTAACCTTGCATAGTTGCAGGCTCGATAATGTCACAGCTAATGATTAATGTTGTGTCATCCATAAATGGATCTAATACTGCTGTTTCAGGATCAGGCATCAAAATCATGTCTGATTCATTAATGCCTTTCCAACCAGCTACAGAAGAACCATCAAACATATTACCTTCTGTGAAAGTATCTTCATCAATACTATGAGCAGGGAAAGTAACATGTTGTTCTTTACCGCGTGTATCTGTGAAACGGAAATCTACAAACAAGACGTCCTCATCTTTAATCATTTGAAGTACATTTTCGACTGACATTAATCTTTCTCCAATTTAAAATTTTACTTTAATATAGTGTGGTGCAAAATACGCATCTAAGTAGAGCATAAACTGAGCCAACTTTTAAATAACTAGAAATCAAGTAGTTACCTACTTTCTACAAAAATACTAGCACCAAGATGGTGCAAACAATCTCTTTAGCACTAAAGTAGTGCTATCCACCAACTCGTACTGTGATGGTTAATTCATCTTCGTTCTCTTCATGACCAAGAATAGTATGACCATTGATTCTTGCCCATGCAGGAATATCACTTAATGCACCAGGATCTGTGCAAACAACGGTTAATATATCACCATCTGCTAATTCTTTTACCTTATTTTGTGTTTTGATAACGGGCATAGGACACAACATACGCCTCGCATCTAATTCAAAATGACTCATACATGCCATTCCTCAAGCACTTGTTCAATACTCAGCGGTTTGATATTTAATGTTTGCACATCATCACCCGGTACGGAGATTTCTACTTCAACTTCTTCTGCACCTCGACCTTGTCCATAACGTGCGACAATCCCGGCAGCCAATTCATAATCCTCAGGTTCTATATTTCCGTCAACCATACTTAACGGTCCGTTATGACTTATCACTTGAATAGTGACAAATTGCTTACGGTAACCTTCTAAATACTTACTTTCACCCGCATCACGAGCAATAATCATCTTAAATTCTGGTTTAGGTCTTAGGTGACGGCCAACTTTGAGCAGCATAATGTCATCCATCTCATATTCACGAGTGCCACGACCTTCCCATAAATCAACTAATTTATCTGAATAATTCTTATCTGTTAAGAAGCAACAACCGCCAGCAGGAGAGGCGTAATCGGTAAAACCAAATTCTTTGGCGAGAGCCATCTGAGGTTTACGGTTGCGACCATGAAAGTCATATAACTTCTCACGATCTACCCAGCCTTCAAGTTCAGGTTTGGTTTCAGGCAAGTTCTTAGCACAGAGTGGCCTTAGTAAAATATCTTCGGCACCCGACTCATTGGCAACAATTGGCATGGTTTGTTTTCGTTGTGACATTGGCCGCTGGCCAATCACTTCACCTGTAATAATAAAGTCAAAGCCATCTTTACGGTTTTCTTTAACCCATTCCACCGCCTTACTCACCATGAAGATTTTACAATCTAAACATGGATTCATATTGGCGCCATAACCATGTTTAGGATTCAATAAAACATCTTTGTATTCTTCTATTACATCAACGATGTGCAGTTTGATACCTAATTGCTCAGCTGCCCATAAGGCATTATTTCGTTTTTGTTTGTCTTTATCATGATTGCGAATAGCATGTGTATGCCCTTCAACACAAAAACCGGTATAAAAGTTAATACCCTCAACTTCAATGCCTTGCTCTTGTAATACGCGCACAGCTAGAAGTGAATCTAGTCCACCTGAGATAAGTGCTATTGCTTTATGTTGTTTTGCCATGTCTTACGCTGTTCCACCTACAGTTAAACCATCTATTTTCAGTGTCGGTTGACCAACACCTACAGGGACACTTTGTCCTTCTTTACCACAGTTACCGACACCGGTATCAAGCTCTAAATCATTTGCAACCATACTGATTCTGCTCATAACTTCTGGCCCATTACCAATTAAAGTCGCCCCTTTTACAGGCTGGGTAATTTTACCATTTTCAATTAAATATACTTCACTTGTTGAGAATACAAATTTACCTGAGGTAATATCCACTTGTCCACCACCGAAGTTAGCGGCATAAATTCCTTTCTCGACAGATGCAATCACCTCTTCAGGCTCATGTTCACCGGGTAACATATAAGTATTGGTCATTCTTGGCATCGGTAAATGAGCATAAGACTCACGACGTCCATTGCCTGTACTTCGTGTTCCCATCAGCCGTGCATTATGCTTATCTTGCATATAGCCGGTTAACTTACCTTTCTCAATTAAGGTTGTATTTTCAGTTGGCACACCTTCATCATCAACAGATAAAGAGCCACGACGATCTTGTAATGTACCGTCATCAACAACAGTACAAAGAGGAGATGCGACCATCTCACCCATTCGACCAGAAAAGGCCGAACTGCCACGACGATTAAAATCACCTTCAAGGCCATGTCCTACTGCTTCGTGCAATAAGACACCTGGCCAACCTGATGCTAAAACAACCGTCATTGTCCCTGCCGGTGCATCAACAGCATCAAGATTAACGAGTGCTTGTCGAACCGCTTCTTTAGCATAAGTTGAGGCTAAATCATTGTCCTGAAAATAGCGATAATCTAAACGGCGACCGCCACCAGCACTACCACGTTCACGTCGACCATTTTGTTCAACGATAACCGATACATTCATACGCACTAAAGGACGAATATCTGCAGCAAAAGTACCATCACTTGCAGTCACTAATACGGTGTCTAGTCCACCAGCCAAACTAACACTGACTTGGGTAACACGCGGATCTTCGGCACGAGCCGTTGCATCAGCTTGTTTTAATAAAGCCAATTTCTGAGCTACTGTCAATACTGAAAGCGGATCATGTTCAGCGTAATATTGTGGAGAAATCGCTCGCTTCCATGCCTGAACACTACCATCAGCACCTTGGCGTGAAATAGCCCGAGCGGCTTTGGCTGCATCTTGTAAGGCAGGTAATATCAAGTCATCAGAATAAGCAAAACCTGTTTTTTCACCACTACATGCTCGAACACCGACACCTTGTTCAATATGATAACCACCATCTTTAATGATGCCATCCTCTAACAGCCAGTTTTCTTGACGTGATTGCTGAAAATAGAGATCTGCATAATCCACTCCTCGGCCCATAGTTAAAGCAAGAGTTTGCTCTAAGTTTTGTTCAGTAAGGCCGGCAGGAATGAGTAACTGTTGATTAACTTGTTCAAATAATGAATCGGTCATGAATGGACACTGTTTGTACTAAAGGATGCGATCATATCAGATCACTGTATTTCAGGTTTAATAACCGTCACTTGAGGATCATTCCATGGCCCTGTTAAATGATATTTATAGCTAATCAAATTAACAACACTTTTACCCAATAGTTTGCCTGACAGCTTATCTACCACCAGTAATGCCGCGCCAACACCTAAACCAACCGGTCCAGCAGCAACAGCACCAGCAAGCGGCAAGGCTGATGACACATTAGGCGTCACCTTAACCTGTTGATTATATTGTTGGTTAACCACATCTATTGGGCCAGACATTTCAATCTTAGCCGGCGCCCCTATTAAGGTTAAATTATCTGTAACCGCCTGACCATTTGCGAAGTTAAAATCACCTTTTATTGAATAAAAGGTAAAGCCTGATGCAAATAAATCACTAAAGTCTAAACCTAAGCGTTGCGGTAAAGCGGTAACACTCATCAAGCCAAATATACGACCTGCTGCACCTGGCTCAACATCATTTAACTTTCCTTTACCCATTTCAATATTAAGCTGACCTGACATACTCTCTCTCGACACAGCCAGAGGATTGCCTGGCCATGAAAGGTCAAGCGTGATATCTGTTCTGTCTGATTGCATAACTGCTTGGAAACCAAAATTTGCTAACAAACCTGCTAAATCATTACTATAAGCTTTCATAGCAAATTTAGATTTCTGACCTGCTGATGTCTTTTGCCATAGGGTACTTTTATCGACAACTTCGGCAGTAAATATTTTTGAGCTTAGTGATGCCGTATCTATAGACCATGTATGAGCACTTCTACTCGCATTAAGTGTTAATTTCCCTAACTCAATATCATCAATCACTAATGAATCGATATTAATAGTCATTGCAGGCCATAAATCAGCTTTTTCATTAGGCCCTGAATTATCATCACTTTCAGTTTTAGGTAATGTCACTAATAACTTATCAAGATTAATATCTAATGGTACCGAGCCATTAAAGCTCTCAGGCCAGTAAATAGCACCTTTTGTCTGATCACTATTTAAATTAATTCGCCAACCTTGACCATCTTTATTAATTGAGTAGTTTAATGCTGTTAACTTTTGATCAAAACCCGTTAACAAGTCAATTGTCATTGATATATCATCGATATTGGCTAACAGACTATTATCTTTAGTTTCTGCTAAGCCTTTTGTCCAGTTAAGCCAATCATCAATTGATAATTCAGCCAGTTTCCCTCGTACTTTGATACCATTCTCAGGTAGTTCCGCCTGCTGTTGGCCAAACTTAATCGCAGCGCGAAGCCCTTTATCGTTTGGTGCTGCGATGATATTTACCTCATCTCCATATTTGAATGAAAAAACAAGTTCATCTTCAATAGTATTCAATGCCACAATGAATAACTGTTTTGCTTGTCTCTCTTTTGTAAAAGGTTTAGGCATATCAATCTCAATACCTTTTAAACTACTTTTCAGTTCGGTGTTCAGATAAAAATCACCTACCGCTTTTTCTAACACTGTCATCTCAATTTTATAGTCAGTTTCACCACTAATAAAAGCAGGAATACTGTCTGGCCAAAGTGAGGTTATTTCTTTAATGGCAACATGTCCTAGTAGAGATACTTTTGTGTTTTTACCCTCTGGTTTTACATTAATATTAACTACTTCATTAAATAGATTTGCTGTAATCTTTTCTGCATACACACCATTATTATCAAAATTTAATTGGCCATTTACATTTGATAAACCTGTAGCTGCCAAAGATTGGTGACTTAATTGACTGTCAATAAAGCTCACATATCCTGATGCTTGTGTTTCATCCGGATCAGTTAATGGCACCATAAGGTTTAAATGAATATTACTCCCCCCCGTAAGCTCTATCGACTTAATGTCACTACCAAAGCGTTCACTTAATGGGCTATTTTGTAAAAATGCAGCAGCCTGCTGACTTGTCCCAGTTAAATCACCTTCAACAGTCAGAATAGGTTTGGCTTCATCCAGTTTAGTAATAACAGTCGTGACATCTGCAAAATAAAAGTCAGCTATCTTTCCCTGCTTACTTTTTATAATCAAATCATGTCCATGACCTGTTATCGTCCCGGTCACGCCAAACAGTTCAGGCCAGTCTGGGGCATAATGCAACTGAATATCTTCGACGTTAAGATCCATTTTGAAAAAACCACTATCAGTCTCTTCTTTATATGGAAATGAGGATAAATCCCCTACCCATTCAATCTCACCATCAATAATTGTTCCTGCTTGAAATGCTTTATTAGACCATTCTTGAAATGGTTTACTTAATATTTTCTGGGGCACATAATCCTGCCAACGATTAACAGTGAACTCTTCTATTTTGACTTTAAGTGCATTAACAATTTCACCGTCAGTTTGTTTCTCAATCTGGCCATCAAGTTGGAGTGTTAAATCATCATTCCATACACGAAGCTGATTACTTTTAACTAGCCATGTTTTCTCAGTTTTTTGTAAATCTATGCTACCGGTCACTGAATCAAAGAAAACTGCATCATCTAACCATTTTTCGGCATATATAGTGAGTTTATGACTGTCTAATTGAATATTTGCTAAACCATCATTCCAATTAACAGATACTGTCAGTCCTGTCACACCTGGATATTCATTCCATGGCTCAGAAGCACCATCACGAAGATTAAATGCTAGGCCTGTTAGACCTTTGTCCGCTGAATAACGAAGATTAACCTTATTTATATCTCCCGCCGGCTTCAGTTGTCTCAATATTTCTGGTGAGTACTGGGATAAAGAGGCTATCGAGCTAATATCACTCAAACGAATATAATTACTGGCAATAAACCATGAATCATCATTATTCTTTTTAATAGTAAAACCCGTTTTGGGCCAAGCAATACCATTGATATGTAACTGTATATCACGACCAGACAGTTGCCATGATTGGTTCTTATTCTGCCAATCAAATGTGCCCAAAAGCTGATCAATAATGACAGCTTCACCTTTACTATTTTTCTGTTGTGTGACGATATTAGTTTTTGACAATACGATGTCAGTCACTAGAGAATCAAAAGTATTGCCATGACCTCTGACGGATAAGTTAATATCTGCAGAACCCTGCTCTACAGCCACATCTTGCCAAATAATTTGTTGGGTTAAATTATCCAACTGCAAACTAGTTGCCTTTACCTGCCCCTGCCAAGTGCTCGAGCTAAAACTTTCTATATCGGCTTGTGCTTGAAATTGAAGTTGTTGACCTACGCTCGATGGTAATCGAATATTACCTGTCGTTGTCCACTGATCTGACTTATGGCTGACAATAGCATTAGTTAATTGATAGCTACCGGATAATTCAGGTGATATTTGATCAGTATAGTCAATGGTTATTGATTGCAAATGAAAACGATTGAGAATTCTAAGCCAGCTCAGCCAGTCGTGTTCCCCAGCAGAAGTCTCAGGTAAATCAAATCCTTTTATCTGTATTTTTCCTGATGTGTCACGCTGTAATGAAACAGCTAAGCCTGTTAAGGTCACATCATTCAAGACGGGGCTCCCCTGACTAACACTGGCAATAATATCTAAACCAACATAGAGCTCATCTAAACTTAGAATTTCTGCTTGCTGCTTTTTATCCTGAACACTGACCGATTGAAGTTGCAGCTTAGGTAAAATACCTAACCATTCCAGTCCAGCTGAGCCAATCTCTACAGGGTAACCAACTTGCTCACTTGCCCACGTTGCAATTTCATCTTGTCGCTGTTCTATGGCATCTGACAACCAATATATAACGCCTAAGGAGGCAATCAATAATACCAATAAGATGATAACTAAATAGACTAGCTGCTTAGTTGCTATATGAAAACCGCGCCGAATAAGAGACATAAATTACATCAATACCACATTAAACTGTTCACGACTATATTGAGACTCGAACTGGAATAAAATCGGTTTACCTATAAATTGTTCTAATTCAGCAATATTAGTCGAATCTTCATCATTCAATCTATCAATAATATCTTGTGATGCTAGGATGAGAAATTGCGTTGTTTCATATTGCTTAGCTTCACGAATAATCTCCCTGAAGATCTCATAACAGACTGTTTCAGCACTTTTTGCATAACCTTTACCATCGCAACATGGACAAGGTTCACATAGAATATGCTCCAAGCTTTCGCGTGTTCTCTTGCGTGTCATTTCCACTAGACCCAATTCTGATACACCACAAATATTATGTCGTGCCCGATCAGTCTCCATGGCTTTTTCTAATGTTCTTAATACTTGTTCTCGATGTTCAACTTCATCCATATCTATGAAATCAAGAATAATAATCCCACCAAGGTTTCGTACTCGTAATTGTCGGGCAATCGCCTGTGCTGCCTCAAGGTTCGTTTTAAAAATAGTTTCTTCTAAATTTTTATGTCCAACAAAACCTCCAGTATTAACATCTACTGTTGTCATCGCTTCAGTCTGATCAAAGATCAGATAACCACCAGATTTTAAAGGAACTTTCTTTTCCAAAGCCTTTTTAATCTCATCCTCGACACTGAATAAGTCAAATAATGGCCCTTCTCCCTTGTAGTGTTCTAATCGCGAAGCACATTCAGGCATAAATCCTTCAGAAAACTTCATTGCCTTACGATATGTTTCACCTGAGTCTATTCTAATCCGCTCAATGTCTGCTGAAAACAAATCTCGTAATGCACGTAATGATAGAGGTAGGTCCTCATGTAGAGGGTCTCCACATTTAACTGATGACTTACGCTCTCCCAGTTTTTGCCACAGACGATGTAAATAGTTAAGATCTGCTAATAACTCAGTTTCACTAACGCCTTCGGCAGCAGTTCGTAAAATATAACCTCCAGCATCTTTTTCAAGTTGTGAGATTAAACATGATTTCAAACGAGCACGTTCTTCTTCGCCATCAATTTTAAGTGAAACGCCTATCCCTTGAGTTTCCGGCATATAAACTAAATAACGTGATGAAACAGATAACTGTGTTGTTAAACGAGCCCCCTTACTACCAAGGGGATCTTTAATGACTTGAACTAAAACTTCCTGACCTTCACGTAATAATGAAGTAATTGGTGGGACTTCTGTTTTCTTAAGATCCCCTGTCTGCCCCTGAGGTATCGAAATATCCGAGGCATGTAAAAATGCTGCTCGCGCCAAACCTATTTCAACAAAAGCAGCTTGCATGCCGGGAAGAACTCGACACACTTTGCCTTTATAGATGTTACCAACAATTCCTCGGCACTCATTTCGCTCAATAAATACTTCCTGCAAAACGCCATTATCGACAACAACAGCACGTGTTTCCGTTGGTGTAACATTGATTAATATTTCGCTACTCATCAGTCTGCCCTGCGATGTGCGTTAATAACAAACCTGTCTCCCTAAGTGGCAATCCCATAATTCCCGAGTAACTACCTTCAATTTTTTCGATAAACAATGCTGCTAAACCTTGCACGGCATATCCACCAGCCTTATCAACTCCTTCTGTTGTTGATAGATACCAATCTATGTCTTCCTTGCTTAATTTAGCAAATGTAACAGTACTTGTGTTCAATTCAAGCCATGTTTTTTCTGCAGTCATAATTGCAACGGCAGTCATCACTTGATGTTGCTGACCTGATAAACGAAGAAGCATTTCTCTCGCATGTTCATTATCACCGGGTTTACCTAAAATATCTCCAGCTAAAACAACGGATGTATCAGAGCCCAATACGGGTTTCTTTTCAGTCTGATTTAAACTATTCCAACCTGCTTGAGCTTTAGCTATTGCAACACGCTTAACGTAATCATCTGCCTGTTCATTAGGCAATATACTTTCATCCACATCAACTGATAATACAGAGAAATCGACCCCAATTTGACTCAGAAGTTCACGTCGTCGTGGCGAGTTCGATGCTAAATAAATTTGTGGGAAATTCAATGTCATGCGCGATGATAAGGATGGTTTTGCAATACAGTCCAAGCACGATACAACTGCTCAGACATAACAATTCGAACTAAGGGATGAGGCAATGTTAAGGCAGATAAAGACCAACGTTGATTAGCTCGTTGCAAACACTCATCTGTCAATCCATCTGGGCCACCGACAATAAGAGAGACGTCTCGACCATCAGCTTGCCAGCTTTTAAGCTGAGCCGCTAACTGTTCTGTACTCCATGTTTTGCCTTTCACATCTAATGCCACAACATGATGATTATTGGGAATAGCAGCAAGGATACGTTCACCTTCTTCACGCATCCACTGAGCTGGACTACCACTTTTCCCACGTTTAGCGGGCATTATTTCATGTAACTGAAGACTACATTCACGCGGCATCCGTTTCGCATATTCTTGATAACCATCTGTGACCCATGATGGCATCTTTGTGCCAACGGCCAACAGATTTAACTTCATTAGTCTTGTTCCGAAGCCTGTTCAGTATCTTCTGGCACACTCCACAATTTTTCTAAATTGTAAGTCGTGCGGGTTTGTGGTGTCATAATGTGAACAATAACATCAACCAAATCGACTAATGCCCACTCACCGATATCTTCACCTTCCATACCCATCGGCTGAATACCTGCTGCTTTAGCTTGGCTACTGACTTCGTTAGCTAAGGCTTTAACTTGGCGTGTTGATTTACCTGTCGCGATAATCATATAGTCTGTAAAGTCTGTCATTGTAGTTACATCAATGATTTTGATATCTTCAGCTTTAATGTCTTCTAGTGCGTCAATCACTAGTAGTTTTAATTCGTTAGCCTGCATTGGGCTCTCCGTTAAATAATATGGCGCCTATTTTACCTGATGCAGGCTCTCTCGTCTGGTATTGACTTAAATTAAATTGTTTTTATTATTCAAGGAGCTGGCAACCACTCCGAAGTTTTACCCGTCCAGTAATAAACTGTCAGCCCTATCCACTCTCGCCATGCTGGTTCTAGCACTTCTAAATGCTCAAACAAATTAAAATCCCATTGTCGATGTAAAGGCATACTACTTCGATAATCTACAGGATAAGGAATAACATTAATCATATTCTGGCGAGCGATGCCCACCGCTCTTGGCATATGAAAGGCTGAAGTCACCAAAAGATATTGTCCATGCCGGTTTGGCAGTAACGGAGCTATCAAGGTAAAGTTTTCATAGGTATTTCGTGAATTACCTTCAATAATAAGCTGTTGTTGCTCAACCCCCAGCGCTAGCAATAATGATCGAGCAATATTACTTTCATTGTCAATTGTGGTGGTACGTAACAATCCACTACCCCCAGAAAATATGATTGGAACATCTGCATACTGCTTCGCTAATATTGTCGCCGCAATATATCTATCACCAGCAGATCCTAACTCTGTATTATTCCAGCTTATCGATTGTTTTAATTCTTCGCCGCCACCTAAGACAATAATGCCATCAATGTTTTGGGGCAGTTCACTAGGTTTATCAAACCGTGATTCAAGTGGGTATATCACCATATCACTGAAGGGATAAACTAATAGAGCAAGACTAATGATCACTGTGGGAATAAGTAACCATTTGGCCAACCTTATCCGATTAAACACTAATAACAATGTGCCCAATGAAAATAGCAGAATGAGTAGATTAGTGGGACTTAAAAGTCCCCATGCCAACTTTGAAGCAATGAAAAATAAATTATCCATATCCCTATCTATTAATTCTCTTTTAAATATAAACTTTGTTTATTAATAAATTGAATAACCTCATCCGGAAGCAAATACTGTGGGTTTAGACCTTGTGTAAATTTGGATCTTATATCGGTTGCTGATATTTCTAATTGAGTAACGACTATTAGTCTAATACTACCCGCTAGCTGTGGTTCATTGTCGATAGCTAAGTGCTGTTGATACCACTGCGTTAATTGCTCAGGCATTGTTATTACTTCACCAGAACGTTGCATGACAACAATATGAGCTAAATCTAACAACTCATTCCATCGATGCCAGCTTTGAATATGTACAAAAGCATCTGTACCGACTAGTAAATACAAAGGACTGTTGGGATATTCATTTCGCAAACTGAGTAAGGTATCAACGGTATAAGAGGCACCATCACGATGAAGTTCACGATCATCGACTTCAAATAATTCATGTCCTTCCACCGCTAACTGCAGCATTGATAGTCGCTGTTCAGGACTTGCCTGTGGCTGTTCTCTGTGTGGTGGTCGAGCACTTGGAATAAGTCGAATTTGAGTTAAATTAAACTGCTCTGCAACATCAACTGCAGATCGTAAATGTCCATAATGGATGGGATCAAAGGTCCCACCCAAAATGCCAATTGAATTTACCACCTGCTTACTCGCGAATTTGCCCACTACCCAATACAATCCATTTTTGTGATGTTAGACCTTCTAAGCCTACTGGGCCACGAGCATGAATTTTATCAGTTGAGATACCGATTTCAGCACCTAAACCATATTCAAAGCCATCGGCAAAACGTGTAGAAGCATTGACCATGACCGAGCTTGAATCTACTTCAGCTAAGAAGCGACGTGAGCGAGCATAATCTTCAGTGACAATCGTTTCTGTATGACCAGAGCTATGCTGATGAATATGATCCATTGCATCATCAATACCATCAACAATACGGATTGATAAGATAGGAGCCAAATATTCCGTATCCCAATCTTCATCTGTTGCGGCATTAATATCACTAAGAATAATTTGCGTTAATTCACACCCACGAAGCTCAACAGATTCGCTTGCATATCGCTTTTGTAGTCGTGGCAAAATTTCACTCGCAATGGCACTATCGATTAATAATGTTTCCATGGCATTACACACACCATAACGATGGCATTTTGCATTAAAGGCAATTTCTTCAGCCATATCTAAATCAGCTGCACCATCAATATAAACATGACAAATACCATCAAGATGTTTAATAACAGGTACGCGAGCATCATTACTGATTCGTTCTATCAAACTTTTACCACCGCGAGGTACAATCACATCAACGTATTCAGACATGGTGATTAACTCACCCACAGCGGCACGATCAGTTGTTTCAACAACTTGTACAGCGGCAGTAGGAAGGCCCGCTTGTTCCAAACCTCGGTGAATACAGGCTGCAACGGCTTTATTAGAATTAATCGCTTCACTACCACCGCGTAAAATGGTGGCATTGCCAGATTTTAAACATAGACCTGCTGCATCGGCAGTAACATTAGGGCGCGACTCATAAATAATGCCAATTACACCTAAAGGAACACGCATTTGACCTAGTTGAATACCAGAAGGACGGTAATTCATATTACTAATTTCGCCAACAGGATCTGCTAAGGCAGCAATTTGCTCTAAACCCTCAGCCATACCTTCAATACGATCATCCGTTAATGCTAAACGATCCAATAATGCAGCATCTAAACCCTTAGCTTTGCCAGCCACCATATCAAGTTCATTTTGCTGTTTAAGCGTATCTAGCGAGTTTCTAATTTCACTAGCAATAGCAAGCAATGCCGTATTTTTTGCATTAGTGCCTGCACGAGATAATGCTCGACTCGCTGTTCTGGCCTGCTGACCTAAGGCTTGCATATAATTTTGAATATCCAATGCCATACTCCTAATTTTGTCTAATGACTGTAATGCCTGCAACTTGCAAACAGAGTGTTTCTAATAATGTCCAAGGACAAAGTTTTAAACTTCCTTTTGCAGCTTGATCTATCTGTGCCATTTGCTGTAAAAAGCCTTGCCATTGTGATCGTTGATGACGCTCCAAAGCCTGACGCATCATTGGTCTGGCCTTTTCCCAAACAGGTGGTTTTTGTGCTGCAAACACCTGCTCTATTCGTGCTCCGCACTCTATCTGTATAGCCATATCCACCAGTCGATGTAATGACCATGATACTGCTGAGAAAACAGATAGTATATCCATTCCTTCGGCACGTAAGCGGCTAATCATACGCGGTATTTTATTTACTTGTCCGGCAAGCACGGTATCCATTAGACCAAAAGCTTCAAAACGCGCATTATCAGCAACAGAGTCTAATACTGTTTTTTCATCAACTTTACCATCTGGACATAATAGTCGTAATTTATCAATTTCTTGGGCGGCAGCAAACAGGTTACCTTCAACACGTTCAGCTATCAGTGCTGAGACTTGTTGATTTGCCTGCAAACCATTTTGTTGCATCCGCTGAGAAATCCACCGAGGAAGATTAGCGATATCAACCGGCCAAATAGGAATTGTAGCCCCAAGTCGATCTAGTTCTGTGAACCACTTACTCTTTTGAGATCGCTTATCAATCTTGCCGCTAATAATGATTAAGGTAGTATCGGCAGGAGGACTTTCAATATAACGTCGTAATACTTCCCCCCCATCTTTACCTGGAGAACCTGAAGGTAGACGTATTTCGATCAGTCTTTGACTAGAAAACATCGACATGGTTTGCTCTTGCCATTGTATTTCTGACCAGTTAAACCGACCTTCTACATGCCAAACTTGTCTCTCATCAGCGCCTTGCTGACGTGCCTGCTGCCTTACTAAACCAGCCGTTTCTTCCACCAGCATCTGTTCATCACCAAAAATCAAATAGACTGGTAATAAACCTTGTTGCAAATGCCCTGCTAATTGTTCAGCTTTCAGTCGCATAAATCATTAATTATTTCAACACGGAGAGTTGTCGTAAAACACTTTGTACTAACTGCTGGTTTAACTCTTTACGTAATAAGACTTCTTCTTGATCTGAGGCAAGTACTTGTTCTTGATTAAATCGATAGTCACGCTGAGCTTCAACTTTTTGAATATCAGACATTACCCTGCCATCACCATCAATCACTTTAAAACTTACCGTTCCATGTAATGAATATTCGCTTACTTTAGCATTAGATCCCACGGATAATACGCGACGTTCAACTTTATTTTCCAATATAGTTAGGACCGCACTGCCTTCTTGGTAAGATTCAAGAACGTGTACATCATTACGTGTCAGACCGCGTTTAAGATCCAGTCCTAAATCTTGTTGTAAATTGATGCCTTGAACGTACATTGTTTTTAGACTATCTGGCAATGTTGCCGAACCACGCAACTGAAAACCACAGCTAGCTAACGTAAGGAGTAAAACACCTATAAAACCATTTGTCAGAGTACGATTCATCTTAACTTTTCCTTAACCGGCAACTACAATATTAATTAAACGTCCTGGAACAACAATCACTTTTCGAATCTCTTTAGCTTCGATAAATTTTTGTACATTCTCATCAGCTAAAGCCAAAGCTTCAATACTATCTTTATCTGCATCGGCAGCAACTGAAATTTTAGAACGAAGCTTACCATTCACTTGCACCATCAGCTCAACTTTATCTTGAACTAAAGCTGATTCATCAATCTCTGGCCATGCAACAGTGACTATAGCCTCTTCATGACCTAATGCATTCCAAAGCTCATGACTGATATGAGGAGTGATTGGTGATAACATTAAAATCGTTTTTTCTAATGCTTCTTGAACCACTGCTCGTGCTTGCTCGCTCGTGTCTTTTACTTTCGATACAGCATTCATTAATTCCATCACAGCAGCAATAGCAGTATTGAAAGTATGACGACGGCCAATATCATCACCTACTTTAGTTAATGTTTGATAAGTTTGACGGCGCAAAGTTTGCAAATCATCACTTAAGGCATCCGTATCTAAGCTAACAACATCACCTAATGCAATATGATCTTGAACCGTTTTCCATAAACGTTTTAAGAAACGGCTAGAACCTTCAACCGCTTTATCAGACCATTCTAATGATTGCTCCGGTGGCGCAGCAAACATAGTAAATAAACGAGCAGTATCAGCACCATATTGATCAATCAATGCTTGAGGGTCAACCGTATTGCCTTTTGATTTCGACATTTTAACGCCGTCTTTTAATACCATGCCTTGCGTCAAAAGGTTCTTAAATGGCTCATCACCCGATACTAAACCTTCATCACGCATTAATTTATGGAAGAATCGTGCATATAAAAGATGTAATACAGCATGTTCGATACCACCAATATATTGATCAACAGGTAACCAATGGTCAGCACGTTCATCTAACATTGCTTCTTCATTATCTGGGCAAGTAAATCGAGCGTAATACCACGATGATTCAAAAAACGTATCAAATGTATCCGTTTCACGTTCTGAATCAGCACCACATTGTGGACATGCACATTGATAAAACTCAGGCATCGATTTAATCGGTGATCCACTACCATCAACAATAACGTCTTCTGGCAAGCGAACAGGTAAATCTTGTTCCGGAACGGGAACCGCACCACAATCAGGACAATTGATAATTGGGATCGGTGTTCCCCAATAACGTTGACGAGACACGCCCCAATCACGTAAACGATAGTTTACTTGTCGTTCGCCTTTATCTTGTTGTTCAAGGAACTGTGCAATCGCATCAAATGAATCAGCAGAGCTTAAACCATCAAATTTCTGAGAGTTTATTAAACGACCTTTTTCTGTAAAGGCAGCTTGAGTTAAATCACATTCAGCATCATCAATCGGCTCAATAACTTGATTGATAGCTAAGTCATATTTTTTAGCAAATTCGTAATCACGTTGATCATGTGCTGGTACAGACATCACAGCACCAGTCCCATAGCCCATTAAGACAAAGTTTGCCGCCCACACAGGAACAAGTTCACCTGTAACAGGATGAATGGCTGCTAGACCGGTAGCAACGCCTTTTTTCTCAGCGGTTTCCATTGCTTCTTCTGATGTTTCCATCTTGCGACATTCATCAATAAAGCTTTGTAGTTCAGTATTAGATTCAGCTGCTTTTACTGCTAAAGGATGTTCAGCTGCAACGGCAACATAACTCACCCCCATCAAAGTATCAGGACGAGTAGTGTAAACATCAAGTGTTTCATCACTATCGCTAATACCAAACTGAATTTGTAAACCTTCTGAACGACCAATCCAATTCGCCTGCATTGTTTTAACTTGTTCAGGCCAACCATCCAGCTGATCTAGATCTTGTAAAAGTTGCTCAGCATAATCTGTGATTTTCATAAACCACTGAGGGATTTCACGTTTTTCTACTTCTGTATCACAACGCCAGCAACAGCCATCAATAACCTGTTCATTTGCCAATACCGTATTATCAACTGGACACCAATTTACGGCAGCCGTTTTTTTATAAACTAGGCCTTTTTTGAATAAGCGAGTAAATAACCACTGTTCCCAACGGTAGTATTCAGGTGTACAGGTAGCCAGTTCTCGCTCCCAATCATAGCCCAAACCCAAACGCTTCAATTGATCACGCATATAATCAATATTGTCATACGTCCATCCAGCAGGCGGAACTTTATTCTTAATAGCAGCATTTTCAGCTGGCAGACCAAACGCATCCCAACCCATTGGTTGTAATACATTTTTGCCTTGCATGCGCTGGTAGCGAGAAATCACATCACCAATGGTGTAATTACGCACATGGCCCATATGTAACTGACCACTTGGATAGGGAAACATTGCTAGGCAGTAAAATTTTTCTTTACTTGAATCTTCTAAGGCGCGGAAGGTTTTATTCTCTTCCCATAATTGCTGGGCAGATGCTTCAATCTTGGCTGGATTATATTCTTGTTGCATGGATATCTTTAAAGTTTGGACTTAAAGCCTATAAGGATACCGTACCCAACACATCACTCAAAGAAAATGCAGCAAATAAAGTTGCAACTATGGCATTATCATTCAGGTCAGAAAGACTTTACACCCTTCAATATTTTACTGAGATAAACTATTATGCGACTGATCTTTATTATTCTTGCCGTGTTTTTATTAGCTAGTTGTACACCAACAATATACGGCGTGTCTGAAGATCAATGGGGTACACTTTCGACTGATGAACGTAAACAAGCTATCGAACATCATCAAAAAATGGAGCTATTACGAGAACGACGTCGTATTGAAGAAGCCAAAATTGCTGCCGAACAAGAAAAACAACAGCGATTAGAAATGGAGTCTCGTCAAGCCTATGCTGAAGAAATATATGCCGGAGAGCGTGGCATTAGAGGAGACTTATTACGTGTCACTATTCGAGGTGGCGAACTCTATCTAAATGGACGACATCGTCCATATAAGCCGGTTTCATTTCGTATTGCAGATGGCGAACGTAAGATAATCAGCTTCACACACCCGAAACATCATCGCTATCAAACTGATGTCGTTATTGAATATTATGATGGCATACTTACATTTGATAATGATCATGGGCGAAACACTGACTACCGTTATGATCTTGTCTATGAACCTGAATGGCGTCATGGTAAACATTACCGCAGCATAACGCTGAATAAACGCTCACATTCCCAAGCAAGAAATATCGAGGTTATTGTTGATGCAGTTGCCTTACCTCATAGGTAGGCTGAGTGTTTCTGTTAATCTACCGAGAACACTAAGACGGTTCCACCACGACTAGTATTAACCTGGGCATTACCACCAGCGGCAACAGCTATATGCAGTTTACCATCTAGCTCAAATGCCATTGGAGCCGCATTAACACCAGCCCCTGTTTGAAATTGCCAAACTTTCTCACCAGTGCTTGCATTAAGGGCAATAAAATAACCATCATCCCCACCTGAAAAGACTAAATTCCCGGCAGTGGTTAAAGTGCCGCCAATCATCGGTTGCTTTGACTTATATTGCCAAGCAATCTTCCCGGTATCAATATTGACAGCAGAAATATTACCCGACTGAACAGAACCAGGAACACCTTTAAATGCCCCGCCTAACCATAACCGACCTCGACGCCATGGCACACTGCGTAATTCATAATGCATAGGTTGATGTAGATTTGAATAATACACAGAACGTGTATTTGGGTTAACCGATCCTGGCGACCAGTTCACCCCACCATTTGCCCCAGGCAGCATCTCTGTGCCCAAGCCTTTAGTTGGCAAAACAAATAAATTCTTTTGCTCAATCATGGCCTCAGAGCGACGAATCAACTGCCCGGTTTCACGATTATGAATATAAGCCCAGCCTGTTTTACCGCCATGGATAATGGCATCGACCAACTCACCTTTTTTATTTTTTGCTTGAGTCAAAATAGGCGGGGAAACACTATCAAGATCCCATACATCATGTGGTAAATATTGATATCCCCACACTAACTTGCCAGTTTTAATATCTAATGCAACCAATGAGTTTGTCCAACGATTATCTCCTGGACGAACTGAGCCATCTAAATCTGGAGCCGGATTACCAATGGTGGCAAATAATAAACCTGTTGCAACATCAACTGACTTAGTTGTCCATGCCGAACCGCCTCCTTTTTTCCATGCGTCAGCATGTTCACCAGCGGCTATTTGAGCTTTTTCAGCTTTAATATCTCTATTTAATGGATTAATGCCATCCGCTTTTTCTTGAAATATGCCTGTCCATCCAACGGTGCCATCAGGCTGTTTTTCATCGGGTTCAGGGATTGTATACCAACGCCAAACTAACTTTCCTGTCTTGGCTTCATGGGCGGAGATAAACCCCCGAATACCATATTCAGCACCTGCAATTCCTGTGATAAGCAAACCATCATAGTGTAAAGGCGCTTCTGTACCAGAGTAACCATAATTAGCATCACCTAGTGTTGTCTGCCAAACTAGTTCGCCCGTTTTTTTATCTATTGCAATAAGCTTTGCATCTAATGTCGTCATAAAGACATATTGGTCATCAAGTGCTAGGCCACGATTATTTGGGCCACAACAAAAATTAGTCGCCTCTAGTTCATGTCTAAATCGCCATAAAGACTGACCTGTTCTGACATTAATGGCATAGACCTGATTATAGGGGGTAGAAACATACATGACTTCTTGCTCTACCAGTGGCGTATTTTCGAATGAACCCACAATGCCCGTTTGAAACATCCACTTCAAACGTAATTGTTCAATATTTTCGACTGTTACATCGGTGTTTTCTACATAACGAGTCTGACCAAAATCACCACCATAATTTAACCAATTTTTATCCTCAGCAGTAACAACAGAAGACAAGAGAAGGGTGACTATACTGGTAAAAAATAAACGCCTAATCATCCTGCTTCCATTCTTGATTAATAATAAATCGTTGTTCAAATTCTGCAGCAGGTATAGGACGACTATAAAAATAGCCCTGTAATAAATCACAATGTCTCTCTTTTAGAAAGTCGCGTTGTTGCTTTGTTTCGACACCTTCAGCCACAACAGTTAAACCCAGCTTATGTCCCATCAAAATAATGGCTTCAACTAATGAGGTATCATCCTTATCCTCATTAATATCCATAACAAATGACCGATCTATTTTTAATGCATCAAATGGGAATTGTCGCAGGTAACTTAACGATGAATACCCTGTACCGAAGTCATCTAATGAAATACTGACCCCTGCTTGTCGATAATCTTGTAATAATTGCAAAATACTTCCTTGCTCTTCCATCAATACTGTTTCAGTAATTTCAATCGTCAACTGACTAGGTTCAACACCTAATTTTTTCATGCGGCCATATAAATCAGTCGCACACTCATCAGTATAAAATTGCTTACTCGATTTATTCACTGCAATATGCATATTGTGGCCGGTATCATTCCACTGTTTTAGCTGCTGTAATGCCTGTTCGACAACCCATGCACCAATGGGTTGAATTAATCCTGTTTCTTCCGCTAAAGGAATAAAGTCAAAGGGCGGAACAACACCTCGTTGGGGATGATTCCAGCGAATTAATGCTTCCGCACCAGACAAGCTATTATCAGTAATATCAATAACCGGTTGGTAATAAAGTTCGAACTCATTGTTATCAATGGCCCGGCGTAACTCATTCAATAAAATAAGGCGTTTTTCTGCTTGTTTTTGCATTTCAGCAGTGAAAAATGAAAATTGATTTCGCCCTGCTTCTTTAGCTGCATACATAGCATTATCAGCATTTTGACATAGGCGCTCCGCAGTATTTCCATCACTTGGGAAGACGGTAATACCAATACTTCCTGTTACATAGACTTCTTGCTCATCTAGCTTAAAGGGTAAGGCAAGCTGAGTTAATATTTTTTCTGCAATAAGTTCAGAATCTAACTCATTATCAAGATCAGTCAAAATGACCGTAAATTCATCTCCTCCCAGTCTAGAGACTGAATCGCTCTCGCGTAATACTGACGCCAGTCTTGTTGCCGTTTCTTTTAATAAAATATCACCTGCACGATGGCCAAGTGTATCGTTGACCCATTTAAAACGATCAAGATCAAGAAATAATAAGGCTAGGCAGGAGTTTTCACGCTGTGCTGCTTTCAATGAGGTTAATAATCGGTCATTAAATAAATTCCGATTTGGTAAGCCTGTTAAAGCGTCATAATTCGCCTGATATTCAATGAGTTGCTCTGCTTCTTTATGTTGAGTGACATCACTAAATATAGATACATATTGTTCAATTTCACCCAGTCGATCATAAATGACAGCAATAGATAACCATTCAGGGTAAAGCTCTCCAGTTTTCTTACGATTCCAAATTTCACCTGACCACTGTCCATTATGAATCAGGTCGTGCCACATTTGTTTATAAAACAGGTCATTGTGTCTGCCAGAACTAAGTAGCCGAGGCGCTTTACCAATCACCTCTTCTTTTTCATAACCAGTAATTTTTGTAAAGGCAGGATTCACACTAATAATATTTTCATTTGCATCTGTCACCATAATGGCTTCAGTCGTCGTATCAAACACCTGTTGGGCTAGTAATAACTGTTTTTCAGACTGCTTACGCTCTGTAATATCTTGAGTCGTTCCAAAACGACGAATAATATTACCATCTGCATCATATTCAGCGTTGTTTCTCGCCTGCACCCAACGAATGCTGCCATCAGAAAGTTGAATACGATAATCAAACTCTAGACTTTGGTCCGATGTGAGTTTTGTATTCATATAGTCTACAAAGCTTAAATCTTCTGGGTAAATGCAGTCTTTATAACCTGAAAAACCGACTCCAGACACCCCATTATCATTTACCTTAGTCAAACCAAAAATGCGATATTCTTCGTCAGACCACCAAGCAATTTTATCACCTACATGCCATTCCCAGTTACCAATATGAGCTAGCCCTTGAGCTCTAGCAAGACTCTCTTGCGCTTTAAAGTTATCTTGTTCAGCCTGTGCTTTTTCTAACTCTAAGTCTCGTCTAACTAATACTGCTTCGATATGAACGGGAAGTAATTCAAGGTAACTATTACCCTCTTTTACTAGGTAATCCATACAGCCAAGATTCATGGCTTTTACGACAACCCGAATATCATCTACACCAGAAACCATAATTGCCGATGTTGAAATATTCTGATCTACGAGCGATTGCAAGATATCAAGACCATTCATATTGGGTAATTGATAATCAACGATAACAACATCGAAGTGCTCAGCCAGTAATAAAGCTAAACCCGCCTCACCGTCTAATGCCAGTTCAACGCAAAAACCCTTACGCGCTAAACGCCGTTTAACTAACTGAGCAAGTGTTTCTTCATCTTCAATATAAAGAATTCGAGGGGATTCTGTCACGAGCTAATGTTCTCTTTTCTAGTGATATTTAGGCAGTGAAATAATATTCATGAACAATCCTAACTCACGGATTTTTTCTTGAAACTCATCATGCATAATTGGCTTTGTTATATAAGCATTACAACCTAATTTATAACACTGCTCTATTTCTTCTGGACTATCTGTCGTTGATAACATGACAACAGGAATATGGCAGGTATTTTGATTGCCTTTAATTTCAGCTAAGACTTCAATGCCATTTTTTACTGGCATATTAATATCTAATAAAATGAAAGGCGTATTCACTTCCTTATTTTTATCTTTCATCTTCTCAAGCCAGTCCAATGCTTGTTGGCCATTTTCTAATTTAACAATCTCGCTAGTGAGACCAACACGGCGTAAGTTACGCTCGACCAAAGTCGAATGTGCACTTTCATCATCAACTAATAAAATAGTAGAAAACTGCATTTAATAAGATAGCCTTATTATTACGGGAATTATCATGATTTTATATTAAAAGCCTTAGTATTTATAGGATTTAATTAATCTATTGTTTTTGCCAAAGAAAACTTGAATGTTGTCCCTATCCCCAACATCGATTCACAGCTAATTTTACCGCCAAGCCGACGAACTAATGTTTGTACATAGGTTAGTCCCATGCCATCACCTTGGGCTTGCTGCTCGCCTACACGCTTAAATAATTCAAATATATGAGGAATATCTTTCTCGGCAATACCTTTACCGTTATCTCGAATATAGAACTGCCAATAATTCTGTTCTTCCTCAGCCCATATCTCGATCTTTCCTTGACGATCTGCGTGTAAAAATTTCACCGCATTACCAAGTAAATTACCAAATATCTGCTCCAATGAAATAGCATCAGACTCTATCTCCGGAAGCATTTTTAGCGATACATCAACATCTTCTAGTTGAAAGGCAATCGCTTTTAAATTGCGATTTATAATACCTTCAGTACTCACTTTTTCGATAGTCAATTCCCGCCGACCCATTCGGGATAAGGCCAGAATATTATTAATCAATCCCTCCATTTTCTCAGCGGCTTGATTAATGAAACCTAAAGATTCAGGAATAGTATTCACCACTATTGTTTTTATCCCAGGCCCTACAGCACTCTCATTCAATGAGAGTCCAACATCGTGAATATCTTCTTTTATCTCAGATGAGAAACCAACAATACTCACTAATGGCGAACGAAGGTCATGGGACACAATATAGGTGAAATTCTTTAACTCCTCATTAATCTCGCGTAAATCAGTGGTACGTTCCTCAACTTGCCGCTCTAGGTTTTGTTGGTACTCTTGCTGCATTTTTTCAGCTTTTATACGTTCTGAAATATCTCTTGCAACGCCACGATAACCTGCAAAATCACCATTCTCTGCAAAGATAGGGCTAGCACTGAACTCCATTGGAATAAACTTCCCCTGAGCATTGATGATTTGGGCATTTATATTAGTAAATTCACTCTTATGGTTATGCCTTGTTAAACGTTTTTTTGCTGCATTACGTGATGATTTAGCCACTAACTTTATCAATGATTGTCCAACAATATCGTCATGGAGGTAACCTAATAAATCCACAACAATTGGACTACTATAAATTAGTATGCCCTTCTCATCTGTCATCCATACCCACTCATTGATATCTTCAACTAATGAGCGATATTGTTTTTCACTATCACGAATTTTTTCAACAATAGGAGTTGATATCTTACGAAATAATAGACTACCCAGAAAAATTACCACTAAAGAAATTAACCAGGTAATAACTGCTGCTCGTATAAAAGGAGCTCTAATCTCAGCCATATTAATTTTAGCTACAATCCCAAAATTCAATACGTCTACAGGTTCGTAAGCTGCTAGCACCTCGATACCACGGTAATCCTTAGCCACCATAACACCTGACTGTACAAATAATGCACGACGCATGGGTTCTGCGAGTTCAGAATATAAAGGGACAGGTTTGGGTTCTGTGTTTTTATCGTGGCGATGACTGAGTAAGAAAACAATTTTCTCGGCCTCTATCCCTGCCAATACAAATTCACCCGTATCACCAAAGCCAATATAATGCTTATGTGCATCTTTTAGCTGGGCAATAGTATCTGCTGCTGCTCTTTCAGATAGTAATGATGTTGGGCCACGTTCACCAACGGGTGTCTCCCAATTAATACGATTTGTGCGTCGATTATATCGAGCCATTGCTTCAATTAATCGAGCCTGACTTTGAGCCGTTTCGACTAGGCTCTGACTTTTTTCTTTAAAGGCAACTTGATACAAAATTACATTCGTCACCGCCATTGTCACTAATGCGACAATACTCATAATAAGTAAGAGCAGATAAAAACTTCGTTTTTCTTGCATGGTTTATCCGCTAATCGAAAATATCAACATAAAGTGTGCCACAAATTTAGCTTATTTATTTTTATAAGTAAAATTAGAAAAGCCTTATAGTTACTGATGTCTACGTCCGACAAAAATATACTTAAGCTTATTATGAACGATATGATGATGAAAATACTCGTGATTAACGCTAAGCTTAAATTTAAACTCTGAAAGCAGTCAATTTTTGTCCATTATTAAGCTCTTCTACCAGCCATAAGGGCCTTTTTCCAAAGCCCTTCCATGTTTTAGTATTGTCAGTAGGATGACGATATTTAATTTCAGCTTCGGCTCGTGGTTTTCGCTTTGTAGTGATTGAAATTCGCATAGATTTAGCGATGGCAGTTAAAGCGACCGTTGGTATCACTTTTTTCTGTTTTGCTAAGGCTCGCACAGCATCAGCCACAAACATAACATCAACATCTTTACTATTGAGTACAGATGTCTGTTTTGTTTTTAATTTCTTAATTTGTTTTTTTGATTTATGAATTAAACTTTGTAATTCTTTTTCAGAAAGCTGTCCTAGCTCTGTCGGTAACTCACTCACATTTTTCTCCTTCCATGGAATTTAAATACGTACCAAATTAAGTATAGATATAATTTAGTGTCTAATCACAAAATACTTTCCTTGCTATTATTTACCTGCGGCCATCAATAAGTCATATTTACCTTGTAACACTTCTTGCGTTTCTTCATTATCGGGATCTTTAGGAATACAATCGACCGGACATACTTCCACACATTGTGGTTCATCAAAATGACCTACACATTCTGTACATAAAGCAGGATCGATTTCATAAATCTCATCACCTTGCGTAATGGCACTATTTGGACATTCAGGTTCACACACGTCACAGTTGATACATTCATCCGTTATAAATAACGACATTTAACACTCCAAATTAAAACTTATCTGTGAGATCTTAGCGGTTATTCCACTTTTAGATCAATTTCTCCTTCAATGCATCCACTACACAGGGTGCAACGAAGTCTGAGACATCACCACCTAACACCGCAATTTCTCGTACTAAACTAGAAGAAATATAGGTAAATTGTTCGGCTGGTGTTAAAAATAGAGTTTCGATATCAGGCTGCATTTTGCGATTCATTCCGGCCAACTGAAATTCATGTTCAAAATCAGATACGGCACGTAAACCTCGCAGAATAACATCAGCTCCTTTTTCTTTAGCCACCTCAACTAAAAGGCCCTTAAAACCACAAACTTCAACATTATTAAGTCCTGCTAATGTCTGCTCTGCTAAATCAACCCTTTCTTGCAGGCTAAATATTGGTTCTTTGCTAGGGTTAATCGCCACAGCAACAATAACTCGCTCAAATAACTTGCTTGCTCGTATAACTAAATCAATATGACCTTTAGTAATAGGATCAAATGTTCCGGGATATATGGCTGTTGTTGTCACGCAGCATCTCCTACATTATTTAAAAACAAGCAGTATCGTACTTCGCCTGCTTTTTTATCTTTTATTAACTGCCAATGATTTGGCAATTCAGGTAAGTCACTCTTACTCGAACATTCCAAATAAATATGGCCATTATCAACTAAGCCATTAGCATCAACCAGCGATTTCGCTATTTCTGTCCAACAATCTGCTTGATAGGGTGGGTCGATAAACACAATGTCATATTGTTGTGAATTAGTTGCCAGAAATTGCTGCGCTGTTGTATTTTCTACTTGACACTGTTTTGCATCTAACAAAGCACAATTATTTTTTAATTGTTTAGCGGCAGAAACATCAAGCTCTACCATTGTTACCATTTCAGCACCACGTGATGCAGCCTCAAGTCCCAAAGCACCACTACCTGAAAATAAGTCTAAGCAACGTGCACCACCAATGATAGGCTGAAGCCAATTAAAAACAGTTTCACGAACTCTATCAGGTGTCGGTCTTAAATTTTCAACCTCAGGGATTGGTAATTTACGACCTCGCCAACGTCCAGCAATAATCCGTAATTGACCTACTTGTTTATTATTCTGTTTTGCCACCGACCAACACCGTAATCATTTTATCTGCATGAACTCGTCGTGAATAAGCATCTTTAATTTGCTCAACTGTCACTGCATTTACTTTTGACTTAAAGGATTCTAAATAATCTAAAGGCAAACCATAAAAACCAATCATTGCTAAATAATCTGCAATTTTACTATTACTATCTAACCTCAGAGCAAAACCACCAGTGATATTTTGTTTAGCAGCGACTAACTCTGCTTCTGTTGGCCCATTTTTACTGAATAAATTCAAGGTATTTGTCATGACTTCTAGCGCTTCTTTTGCTTGATCATTTCGTGTTTGTAAACCAAAACGATATGGCCCTAGCTCTCTCATCGGTCTAAAGTAACTATAGACACTATAAGATAAGCCACGTTTTTCACGTACCTCATTACTCAACTGCGAAACCAAGCCACTTCCACCTAAAATATGATTACCAACATAGAGCGCAAAATAATCAACATCTCCTCGACTCATTCCAGCTTGCCCCATCACGATGTGTGTTTGACTAGAAGGATGCTCAATTACCACCGTTTTCCCTTTCGATAATGGGATTACTTTAGGCAATTTTTTTGCTGGTTCCCCTGCTGGCAAACCTAATGCCAATCGTTCTGCAATACTTTTAGCCTCTACTACATCTACAGCACCAACTAAAACAATCACTGCATTTTTTGCCACATAATACTGCTTATAAAAAGCCTTTAACTCATCAAGTGAGAGTTGTAATACTGATTCTTCATCACCTGCTGGCATTGAAGCATAAGGATGTTTGCCATATAAATTGCTATAAAAAGCGCGTGATGAAACTGCCGAAGGTGATTGTTTTTCTGCTTGCAAACCAATCAACATTTGTTTTTGAATTCGCTGATATGAAGCTTTAGGAAAGTCAGGTTTGCTTAGTACATTTGTAAACATCTCTAAGGCCGGTGAAAATGCAGCTTTATCCGTCAACGTACGTAAACTTAGTATCGCCATATCTCGTTGCGATGAATTACCAAACTGGGCACCTACATCCTCAAATGCAATAGCTATTTGATCTGTATCTAAGCCAGCAGCACCTTCATTCAACATCGCGTTGGTTAATAATGCGAGTCCTGACTGTTTGCCATCACGCGCAGCACCTGCATCGAAAGCAACCGTAATATCAAGCATCGCTAATTCAGGTGCTGGTACAAAATAGACTCTGGCACCATTTTCTGTTTGCCAATGTTCAATTTTAGGACTCGCTTGTACTGATACTGATACTAATAAGCTGAGTAATAAAACTATCGTTCTAATGCCCATGACGACCTCCTGCTGCTGATGCAGGTTTTTTACCATCTAAAGGCATCGGTGTTAATTCTGCCACAGTTAATCCTTCATCTTTAAAATATTTGTTTGCCACAGCTTGTACTTGCTCCGCCGTTACCGCTTGTATGTTTTCAACATATTGATCCGTTAATCGCCAATCAAGCCCGATAGTTTCCAGCATACCAATCTGCATCGCTTGATAAAAAACACTGTCACGCTCATAGACTGCATTAGCCACCACTTGTGCTTTGATTCTTTTTAACTCATTTTCACTGACCAATTGTGTTTGCAGTTTTGTGATTTGAGCCATCACAGCTTGGTGCAAATCAGCAATTGAGTGTCCTTTTGTTGGTGTGCCAACCACTAAAAACATATCTGCTAAACGTGAAAACAAACCATATCCGGCACCGACACTGGCAGCAATTTCATTACCACGAACCAAGTCGCGGCTAAAACGTGCACTTTGACCACCATCTAAGATTCCAGCCAACATTTCTAATGCATAGGGTTCCCAATCTTGACCTTTCTCGGCTGTTTTCACCACGGGTACCTTCCAGCCCATCATCATATAAGGCAATTCAGCAGGTGCTTTTACTTCAACAGTACGTTTACCTCGTTGTTCAACTTCTATTTGTGGTTTTACTTGCGCCGTTGTTTCTGGCTTTAATGGACCAAAATATTGCTTCGCTAATGCGTAAACTGCTTCAGGTTCAACATCGCCAACAATGACCACTGTCGCATTATTAGGTGCATACCATTTTTGATACCACTGGCGTAAATCGCTAGCCTCATAATGATTAATATCACTCATCCAACCAATGACAGGATGGTGATAAGGGCTATTTACAAAAGCCGTCGCATTAAATGCTTCTCGCACTAGCGCATGAGGATTATCTTCAGTACGCATACGACGTTCTTCAGCCACGACTTCACGTTCTTTTAATAATTCAGTCTCATCAATGACTAATTTGCGCATTCGTTCAGCTTCTAAACGAAAACTAACTTCTAAACGGTCTTTCTCTAATGTTTGGAAGTAAGCGGTGTAATCACGCCCAGTGAAGGCATTTTCACGTCCACCATTAGCGGCAATAATTTGTGAAAACTCATTAGGGCCAAGGTTTTCAGTACCTTTAAACATCATATGTTCAAGTACATGTGAAATACCAGTAATACCATTATGCTCATAACTAGAGCCAACCTTGTACCACACTTGGGATACAACAACTGGTGCACGGTGATCTTCCTTAACGATCAACTTCAAGCCATTATCTAACTGATACTCACTCACACTAGCAATAGCGACCGTGGGTACAATCAACAGTAATCCGATTATTCTTTTTAATTTAGTAAGCATCTGCCTCTCACAACCATGTCATGGTAAAATTTGTATTAATTTAAACAGTAAGTGTAACGACAAGCAGAGAATATGTTTAGTTTCCTAAGAAAAAAAAACAAAACCACCGAAGAAGAAGTTCAACAAATTGTTGAACCCGTAGAAAAGCAACTTCAAACTCCTGAAGCAGCCGATCAAACTCAGGAATTAGATCAAACAGAGCCGAAAGCGAGTTTATTTGGCAGGTTGAAGCAAAGTCTTAATCGTACCAGTTCAAAATTAACCGATGGCTTCGCTTCTCTTGTTTTAGGTAAAAAGGTTATTGATGATGATTTACTTGAAGAACTGGAAACTCAGTTATTAACAGCAGATCTTGGGGTTGATGCGACACAAACGATTATTAGCGATTTAACGCAACGTGTCGCACGTAAGCAACTCAGTGATGCAGATTCACTCTTCAACGCTTTACGTGATGATATGGTTAACATTTTACAACCTAGTTGCGTCCCGCTTGTTATTCCTGAACAACAAAGTACCTATGTCATTTTAATGGTTGGTATTAATGGCGTTGGCAAAACGACAACGATTGGTAAACTAGCTAAGCAATTCCAAAACCAAGGAAAATCCGTCATGCTGGCAGCTGGTGATACTTTCCGTGCCGCGGCAGTCGAACAACTTCAAGTTTGGGGTGAACGCAATAATATCCCCGTCATTGCTCAGCATAGTGGTGCTGACTCGGCATCTGTTATTTATGATGCATTACAAGCTGCTAAAGCACGTAATATCGATATTCTTATTGCTGATACAGCAGGACGTTTACATACTCAAACTAATTTGATGGAAGAACTGAAAAAAGTAAAACGCGTTATGGGCAAGCTCGATGACAGTGCACCACATGAGGTCATGTTAGTTCTTGATGCTGGTACCGGACAAAACGCCTTATCTCAAGCAGTTCAATTTAATGCTGCTGCTGGTGTTTCTGGCATCACATTAACAAAACTAGATGGTACTGCAAAAGGCGGAATTATCTTTGCCATTGCGAAAAAAACAGGTCTGCCCATTCGTTATATAGGTGTTGGTGAAGGCATTGATGATCTTCGCTCATTTCAAGCAGAAGAATTTGTTGATGCATTACTGGGTCGTGAAGATGATACCCGTATCTCATGATTCGCTTTACGGACGTTTATAAACGCTATCCTAACCGCTATGAAGCCTTATCTGGTCTAAGCTTCCATCTCACTGATGGTGAAATGGCTTTTTTGACTGGCCACTCAGGCGCGGGTAAAAGTACCTTACTTAAGCTTATTGCTTTGATTGAACGTAGCTCTCATGGCCAAGTTTTAGTCAATAATCAAAATCTAACAAGACTCCCTAAACGTAAAATTCCCTATTACCGTCGCCAGATTGGTATTGTGTTCCAAGATCACAACTTATTACATGATCGTACTGTCTTTGATAATGTTGCCTTACCTCTTATTATCGCCGGTGAAAGCCATCGTGAAATAGGTCGTCGAGTCAGAGCTTCTCTAGATAAAGTAGGTCTACTTGGTAAAGAACGTAATCTACCCATTGCATTATCAGGTGGTGAACAACAACGTGTCGGTATAGCCAGAGCCGTAGTTAATCGTCCACCAATCTTACTTGCTGATGAACCAACGGGTAACCTAGATCCAGAACTATCACGTGACATCATGCAATTATTCGAGCAATTTAACCAAGTCGGTACCACGGTTTTTATTGCAACACATGATCTTGATTTAATTAATACCCTACCTTATCGTCAAATCACTTTAGATTCAGGCCGTTTAGCAGAGCAAAGCTTAATATGATCAAGAATTATATATTACGCCATCTGCAAGTGATGTTGTTCAGCTTAGGGCAATTATGGCGTCAACCACTGTCAACCCTGATGACTATCATCGTGATTGGTATCGCCTTAGCCTTACCCGCAGGCTTGTATGTCTTACTCGATAATATCGAAGAAGTCAGTGAACAATGGGATGATGCCACACAAATATCATTATTCTTACAGCAAGATGTTTTCCCAGAGCAAGCTGTCGAATTAAATACGCAACTCAAACAATGGCCACAAATTGCTAAGACTCACTATCAATCATCAAGCCAATCGTTGGCAGAATTTCGTCAGTTATCAGGATTGGGGACATTGCTCGATAGCTTACCGACCAATCCATTGCCAGCAGTTATTATCGTTCAGCCAGATGAAAACGATCTCCGACCAGATGCAATTGGTAGTTTATTAGCTAGACTTGAAGCATTGCCCGAAGTCGAACAAGCTCAACTCGATATGGAATGGTTGCAACGCCTACGTAGTCTCAATAAGACTGCTCAACGAGGCATTAGTATTTTAGGATTACTGTTATCTTTAAGTGTCTTACTTATTATTGGTAATACCATACGCCTCGCTATTTTAAGTCGTCAAAGTGAAATTCGTGTTATCAAACTGGTTGGTGGTACAAACGCATTTATTCGTCGCCCTTTTTTATACACTGGCTTTTGGTATGGCGTATTAGGTGGACTGATGGGTTGGCTAACACTTACTTTTAGCCTAGGCCTCATTAATGGCCCAATCAATGAGTTGGCCAAACTTTACGGTAGCCAGTTCACATTACATTGGTTATCTGCTTTACTGTTTATGACATTACCGTTGACGGGACTTATTTTAGGCGTGTTAGGTGCATGGATATCTGTTGGCCGTCATCTTAGTGCCATTGAACCAAGCTAATAATTTAAGTAGAGCATGGCAAGCTATTCTAAAAGGAACTTTCTCCTAAATATCATGTCTTAGTGTTTGAATTTACTAGTTAATGTTATTATAAAAGAAATAACTTATATGGAGGCGACAAATATGACAACAGATGTAGCCAACTACAATTTAGCTTTGGCCCCTATCGGCAACTTGAATTCGTATTCTCAAGTCGTCCATAACACACCTTTATTAACGGCTGAAGAAGAGTACGACCTTGCTACTCGATTGCAACAAGAAGGCGATGTTGATGCAGCACAACGCTTAGTATTATCACATCTGCGTTTTGTAAACCGCATCGCAAAAGGTTATAGCGGCTATGGCTTGCCTGTCGCTGATTTAGTGCAAGAAGGCAATATCGGTTTAATGAAAGCAGTTAAACGTTTCGATCCTGAGAAAGGTGTACGTTTAGTATCATTCGCCGTACATTGGATCCGCGCTGAAATTCATGAATATGTGATTCGTAACTGGCGCATTGTTAAAATTGCCACAACAAAAGCGCAACGTAAATTATTCTTTAATCTGCGTAGTGCTAAAAAACGTCTTGGCTGGTTAAATCAGGAAGAAGTTGAAGCAGTTGCAGAAGATCTCGGTGTTACACCAGATAATGTCATGGAGATGGAACGTCGTTTAGCTTCACCAGATACTTCGTTTGACCTACCTGCTAATGTTGACGAAGAAGAAAGTAGCTTTTCACCTGCAGCCTATTTAACAGGTCCAGAAAGCTCTGATCCTTCTCTGCAATTAGAACAGTCTGATTTTTCACAGAACCAACAACAAAAATTGGCCAATGCTTTAGCGACATTAGACGATCGTAGCCGTGATATTGTCAGTCAGCGTTGGTTAAATGATGAGGGCAAATCAACATTGCACACCTTGGCAGACCAATACCAAGTATCTGCCGAACGTATTCGTCAAATTGAGAATAATGCAATGAAAAAACTTAAAGCGGTCATGGTTTAAACTAAACCATAACTCGAAAAAAAGCCCGCTTTCGCGGGCTTTTTTTTATTCAAATTTAATTCTTAACGTTCAAGCAATGGTGTTTTACCTGTTTTTCCATCCCACTCTTCAGCATCTTCCAAGGGATCAATTTTCTCAGCGATTACAGGCCAAACTAGAGATAACTCTTCATTAATCTGAATAAATTCATTTTGAGATTCAGGCAAATCATCCTCAGAGAAAATAGCCTCGGCAGGACATTCTGGTTCACACAAAGTGCAATCAATACATTCTTCAGGATCAATAACAAGAAAGTTAGGTCCTTCATGGAAACAATCTACCGGACATACCTCTACACAATCGGTATATTTACATTTAATACAATTTTCAGTGACAACAAATGTCATGTTCAACTCTCCAAAACAAGCAAGTACAAACTCGTACTTTGATTCAGATTACAATTTTACATGATTTCAATCTAGTCTGGGCAATTTTAAGGTATGATCATTATATCTAGCCAAGGAAACCTAACCATGCGTAGAATTATAACTATTGCCATTTTTATTACTGTTTTCGCTATTGGGGCGGCATTTTCAGCAATCAATACCAATCCTATTATTGTTAATTATTATCTTGGTTCTATTACTGCACCATTGTCAGTCATTATCGTCTTATCTATTGTCGCTGGAATCATTTTAGGCGCAGCTATTATCTATACCAGCACCTTACGTTTACGTTATGAAAATCGTCGATTACATAAAAAACTGGATGTATCAGTACAAGAAATCGATAGTCTTCGTATCCTGCCAATTAAAGATGTACATTAGGTTATCATTGCTATGGAATGGCTCTTCCTCTTACTTCCTATCGCGGCTTTTTCAGGCTGGATAGCTGCACATAATCATTATAAGAAACGCTATGCTAAGAAAAGTAGCCCCTTTAACCCTGAATACTTCAAAGGTTTAAATTATTTACTTAATGAACAACCAGATAAAGCGATTGACGTCTTTATTCGCCTGCTTGAAGTCAATAGCGAGACAGTTGAAACTCATCTAGCACTTGCCAACCTATTTCGCAAACGTGGTGAAACAGATCGAGCCATCCGTATTCATCAAAACCTTATTGCCAGACCTACATTAACGCCAGCACAACGTAATCAAGCGCTTGTTGAACTTGGTCTCGACTATATGAGTGCTGGCGTACTTGATCGCGCGGAACACATCTTTCTTGAATTATTAAGTAAACCTTCTGCTCCACCACAAGCATTTGAACAATTACTACGGATCTATCAGCAGGAAAAAGATTGGCCAAAAGCAATTGAAATGGCGACAAAGATTCAATCTCAAGATAAGAAAAAACTCGGCCCAATGATTGCCCAGTTTTATTGTGAATTAGCTGAAAAGAATAATAGAACAGCCCCCCATATAGCGCTAGATTTAATTAAACAGGCTCATAGTTATGATAATCATTGTATTCGCGCCACATTACTTGAAGCTAATGTACATATTAATGCCAATAAATTCCGCAAAGCACTAAAGTGCTTACAACAAGTTGAACAGCAAAATTATCTTTATATACCAGAAGCACTACCGCTGTTATTAAGCTGCTATCAACAAACAAATAATTTAGCTGCCTTTGAAGATTGGTTACAAATCTTGCTTAACAATCACCCCAATATGACCAGTGCTCGTTTGATGTTAACGCATGTTATTCAACAGCAACATGGGAGCCAACAAGCACAAGACTATTTATATCAGCAGCTTGAAAATCACCCTTCTGTCGAGGGACTACATACGCTTATTGCATTAGGCAAAATATCTAGCCCGACGCTTATACCTTTAATCCAAGGTATAACAGATACATTAATTCGCAGAGGACATCGCTACACATGTCCTAACTGTGGTTTTTCAGGAAAGAAACTGCACTGGCTCTGTCCTGGCTGCAAACAATGGGGCACTATTCGTCCTACCGAAATACATCTTTCCGCATTAGAAACATTATTGGAGCCATCACATGAGTGAACTTTCTATTTACCATAATCCACGCTGTAGTAAGTCCCGCCAAACACTCGCTTTATTAGAAGAAAATGGTATCGAAGCAGATGTTATTGAATATTTAAAGACGCCGCCAACAGTAGCATCCTTAACAATCATTCTTGAACAATTAGGGTTTACGGCTCGCCAACTATTACGCAAAGGTGAGGCTATATATAAAGAACTTAACTTGAAAGATGAGTCTTTCAGTGACGAACAGCTTATACAGGCTATGTGTGATCATCCTAAACTTATAGAACGCCCAATCGTGATTCATAATGGTCGAGCCAAAATTGGCCGCCCACCAGAATCTGTTCTTGAGATTCTATAATGGCTGACATACTCGTTCTTTATTACAGTCAATCAGGTCATGTTTTAAATATGGCTGAACAGATTGCTCGCGGAATTGAAAATGTAGACGGCTGTTCAGCGAGGTTGAGGACAGTTCCTGAAATATCAACTGTCTGTGAAGCAACTGAAGACAGCATTCCTGAACAAGGCCATTTGTATGCCAGTCATGATGATTTAAAACAATGTGATGGACTTGTATTAGGTAGTCCTACTCGCTTTGGTAATATGGCCGCACCATTAAAATATTTTATTGATAAAACCAGTGATATCTGGCTTTCTGGCTCATTAATAGGTAAACCTGCAGCTGTCTTTACATCGACCGGTAGCTTACATGGTGGCCAAGAAACGACACTACTCTCTATGATGCTCCCTCTCATGCACCATGGCATGATGATAATGGGGCTACCTTATAGTGAAAGCACATTAATGACCACGAAGGATGGCGGAACACCATATGGTGCAAGTCATCTTGCTGGTAGTAATAATGACCGTCCTTTAAGCAATACTGAAGCGCAATTATGTCGCGCCTTAGGTCAGCGTATCGCACAGACAGTGAAGGCATTAGCATCATGACACATTTTTTTAAACGACTTGCCTTATGTAGTTTTTTTGGCTTAATGATCTCTTTAACATGCTGGATAACTCTAGGTGAACACAGTAGCAATTATCCCGTCTCGGCCTGGTTAATCATCGCTTTAGTGCCATTATTATTCCCACTAAGGGGCTTATTACATGGCAAACCCTATACTCATGCATGGACAGGCTTTTTAATGCTGTTTTACTTTGCTCATGGTGTTGGCGAGGTATATAGCGCTCAAGGGTTTGATTTATATGCAAGTTTAGAAGTATTATTTAGCAGTATGACGTTTATTTCATCTATTGTATTTATTCGCTTAAATGCAAGAAGTGTGACTTAACAACCAAAACAAGTTTATAAAACCTGTTATTTATTGAGATAGATTTATTTTTTGGAGAGTCATTATGAGCACAATCCCTGCATTACAATCTGGAATTTCAGGTATTCAATCAGGCATGCAAAGCCTCAATCGTAATGCTAGTAAGATCGCGAATAGTGGAGGAAGTGATCTTACTGAACCTTTAGTTAATATGATGCTTGATAAACAGCAAGTCGAAGCATCAGCTAAAGTCGTAGAAACCAGTAGTTCTATGATTGGCAGTATTTTGGATATCAAGGCATAGCATGAATATCAATGCCTCTGTGGCATCCCCATTAGGCTCAGTCCCTGCGATACGGGTAAACTCGGCCGCTATAAGCAGAGAGCAATCAACCGGACTTACAGAACAAGATCTACAACAACTGCAAAAGCTAAAATCTCGTGATCGAGTCGTACGAGCACATGAATCAGCCCATATAGCAGCAGGCTCTGGGATTGTTCGTGGTGGAGCAAATTTCAGCTTCCAACGTGGTCCAGATGGCGTTCAATATGCCATCGGTGGTGAAGTTAGAATTGATGCATCAAAGGTCTCAGGTGATCCTCAAGCCACATTAGACAAAGCAGAAAGAATTCAGGCTGCCGCACTAGCACCCGCTCAACCCTCAACACAAGATCGAAATGTTGCGGCAAAAGCAGCTCAAATGGCTATTGAAGCGCGTGCAGAAATAAACCAAAATCAATCCAGAGCAACAGATGAGGAAGCAGCATCAACAAGTCCCCTTTCTTTCTCACCAAGAGTAGCAGAAGATTTAACCGGTAATTTACTAGATTTAACCGCTTAAACTGCTATTTTGTTAGAATAGTATTTCAGTTCCTATCTAAAGTAACAATACGCCCTTGTCATCACACGATTTTCCGCCCTTATCTCTAGCAGAAATACATTCTGCACTTGAACAAGACACTCTCGACAAGCTTGATGATATTTTGCTTCATTCCTCTGTTCCATCAACGAATGATGAACTTTGGCAACGACTGACTCAGGGCAAAAACACACCCGCAGTATGTATCACTGAAACTCAAACTGCTGGTCGAGGTCGCCGTGGAGACCAATGGCATTCCCCTGCATCAGGTAACCTTTACCTATCTCTTTCCTGGCCATTTCCCGCAGAAACAGTTCAAAATGGCTTAAGCATTGCAATTGGACTTAGTTTAATAAATGTACTCAAGTCTGAAGGAATCAATGACTTACAACTTAAGTGGCCTAATGATATCTTATATAAAAGACATAAGCTTGCTGGAATTCTAGTAGAATCTCGCTTCGGTAAGACACTAAATACCGTCATTGGCATTGGCCTTAACTTTAAGCTTCCAACTGCCACACAAAATAAAATACAACAACCAACCACTAGCCTCCAACAGCTTTGCATTAATGCACCCTGTCGAAATAGGCTAGCAGGAAAAATTATTCAAACAATGATCAACACATTAGAACAATTCCAGACATCTGGATTACGTGAATTTATTTCACAGTGGCCTCAATATGATGCACTTGCCGACCAAGCTATCACCTTAATTGATGGTAAGAATCATGTCGATGTCATGGCTAAAGGTATTAATGAACAAGGTGAGTTGCAATATCAACTTGATAACAAACTCCACACATTATCGAATAGTCACGTAAGCATTAGGTTTTCTTCATGAAATTATTAGTAGATATTGGCAATACACGTATCAAATGGGCACTTATTCAATCAGGCCCTATAGAAAGCCAAAGCTTTAACCGCAGTAAAACGGGCGTTAAGGCATCATTAAATAGCCATTGGAAATCACTAGAAGATATTAGCTCAGTCCATGTCTCAAATGTTGCAGGCGATAAAATTGCTGAGCAATTAACACAGTGGACTGAAAAACAATGGAATATTACCCCAACTTTTGTACAAAGTGAGAAGAAACGCTTCGGTGTAACCAACTCATATGCTCAAGCTGAATTATTAGGCGTGGATCGCTGGTTAGCTTTAATTGCTGCCCGCCAACATGCGCGCCAAGCAACCTGTGTTATTGATTGTGGCACTGCAATTACCATTGATATTGTGACTAAATATGGTGCTCATCAAGGTGGCATGATTCTACCTGGCCTGACATTAATGCGCGAAGCACTCACTAATAATACCAGCGACCTTAATGATATTGTCGAGTCTAGCGAATTTAGAACACTTGCGATTAATACTCAAAGTGCTATTAAAGCAGGTACGTTATATAGCGTTACTGCTACATTAGAACGTATTATTGACGATCTTAAAGAACAATATAACAATCGTATTCGCTTTATCATTACAGGTGGTGATGCTGAACAATTAAAGTCACTAATTCCCTCATTCGTTGCCTACTATCCAGATATCGTTTTAAAAGGTTTGGCTTATTATGCCCGTCAAGGTGATCGTAATGCTAAACCCCAAACAGAGGAAATAGTAGAAACTGTAGAAGCTGTTGAAGTTGTTGAAGCTGTTGAAGCTGTTGAAGCTGTTGAAGCTGTTGAAGCTGTTGAAGCTGTTGAAGCTGTTGAAGCTGTTGAAGCTGTTGAAGCTGTTGAAGCTGTTGAAGCTGTTGAAGCTGTTGAAGC
>Ga0209495_1000099_pt1 | contig 65384 bp, 64 predicted proteins | sample EN1Hudsemesocosm_FD_184629 | JGI IMG/M metagenome (GOLD analysis project Ga0209495, IMG submission 184629) | Methane-oxidizing microbial communities from mesocosms in the Hudson Canyon - EN1E Hudson Canyon (SPAdes) (version 2) | ecosystem: Environmental > Aquatic > Marine > Cold seeps | place...
GATGGTAAATAAAAGTCTGTGTGATGATGGTGAATACAAGCTTAGCAGGATGATGAACTTAACAATATCTGAGTTCCTGTGCGTCTATAGTTGCAGCTACGCTGGCTGAGTTAATAACAGTAACAGACAAAAAAAAGGCCATATCAGCAAGCTAATATGGCCTTTTAAATTTAACTGATTAACTCTTAGTCAGTGATTGCAATCAATTCAATTTCAAAAATCAATGTTTCGTTTGGACCAATTGGTGAGCCTTGACCAGCACCACGAGGACCGTATGCCAGGTTAGCAGGAACAACTATTTCCCATTTAGCGCCTTCTTTCATCAATTGTAACGTTTCTTGCCAACCTTGGATTACGCCAGTAACAGGGAATGTTGCTGGTTCGCCACGGTCGTAAGAGCTATCAAATACAGTACCGTCTAATAAAGTACCTTTGTAGTGTGCGATAACTTTATCTTTGTCTGTTGGTGTTGCGCCATCACCTGCAGTGATAACAGTGTATTGCAAGCCACTTTCAGTAGTCACAACACCATCTTTCTTAGCATTTGCATCCATGTAAGCTTGAGCAGCTTGCTGTTTTTTGTTCATTTCTTCAGCCAGTAATTTGGCTTTTTCTTGTTGGAATGCACCAATTACTTTCTCAGCAGTTGCTTGATCAAGTTGTGGTTGTTTGCCGGCAAACATATCTGCAACACCCGCAGAAAATGAATCCATATCCAATTCAACACCTTCAGCTAACATGTTTTGGCCGACTTGAATGCCGAAGATGTAGCTTAGTTGTTGTTTTTCAGTATCTAATTTAGCGGCATGGGTATCAGCCATTACAGGTGCTCCAAATAAAAAAGGAATAAGTAGAAGTGATTTTAAGTTCATTTTATAGTCTCTAAAGTCAATCATAATATTTAGTCTAAAGTCATCAATTAAAGATGCTGAGCTAATACCTGTGATTTTTCAATCTACAGGTTTCAGAGTTTAGTCAGCAAAACATCGATAAAGTTCAGCAACGGCGGATTATCGCATAATTTTTAAATAGAATCCTACCTTAACGTTTATTGTTAATAACTGAGTATAAAACTTGGTTATTATTTTAAATGATACTATAATAGTCTCAATTAAGAGGGGGCGCTATGTTACGCATGGGAAAACTGACAGATTATGGCATCGTGTTGATGACGTATCTGGCATCAAAAACATATCAAAAACACAGTGCTCACACATTATCTGATGCGGTGCAAATGCCATTGCCAACGGTACGTAAAGTACTTAAAGCCTTGTCACAAGGGGGCTTATTGATATCTGAACGTGGTGCGCAGGGTGGTTATAATTTAAGCCGTAACCCTAAACAAATCTCAGTCGCAGATATTATTGCTGCCATTGAGGGGCCTATTGCTTTAACGGAATGTGTCAGTGATGAAAGTCATTGTGAGCAAGAATCTCATTGCGATGTACAAACTAACTGGACACGAATTAATAATGCTGTTTCTCACGCATTGGATGAAGTGAAATTATCCGATATGTTAGTGCCGCAAGCTTCTGGCGCAAGCCCAATACATTTTTATCCATCGGCAGCAAAGGTGGAATTAGCAACATTACAAGATGGTGAATTCCATGGCTGAACAAGAACAACAACAAATAGATGACGTATTAGACAGTGACTATCAGGCCGGTTTTATTACCGATATTGAGTCTGATAGCTTGCCGCCGGGTTTAAGTGAAGACACGGTTCGTGAGATTTCACGTATCAAAGGTGAACCCGAGTTTTTATTGGAATGGCGTTTACAAGCATTTCGTCACTGGTTAACACTGGACACACCTGAATGGGCACACGTTAACTATCCAGAAATCAATTATCAAGAGATTAGTTATTACTCGGCGCCGAAGAAAAAAACAGACGGTCCAAAGAGTCTAGATGAGGTTGATCCAGAGTTATTACGTACTTACGAAAAACTCGGTGTGCCCTTAGATGAACGTGCTCGTTTGGCTGGTGTAGCCGTTGATGCAGTATTTGATAGTGTTTCAGTTGCTAATACATTCCAAGACAAACTGGCTGAAGAAGGCATTTTATTTATGCCCTTTTCTAAAGCGGTAAAAGAACACCCTGAACTGGTTCAAAAGTATTTAGGTAGTGTTGTCTCCTATAAAGATAATTTCTATGCAGCGTTAAACTCCGCCGTATTTAGTGATGGTTCATTTGTTTATATTCCTAAAGGCACCCGGTGCCCAATGGAATTATCAACGTATTTCCGTATTAATGCGGCTAATACAGGGCAGTTTGAGCGTACTTTAATCATTGCTGATGATGATGCCTATGTAAGCTATCTCGAAGGTTGTACCGCTCCAATGCGCGATGAAAATCAATTGCATGCAGCTGTAGTCGAGCTGGTTGCTCATGATCGTGCTGAGATTAAATATTCAACCGTGCAAAATTGGTATCCGGGTGATGAAAACGGTGTTGGTGGTATTTTCAACTTTGTAACTAAACGAGCAGCATGCCGTGGGATAAGTTCAAAAGTATCATGGACACAAGTTGAGACCGGATCAGCTGTAACGTGGAAATATCCAAGTGTTATTTTGCAAGGTGATAATTCTGTCGGTGAGTTCTACTCAGTGGCTGTAACCAATAATATGCAACAGGCTGATACTGGTACCAAAATGGTTCATCTTGGTAAAAATACTAGCTCGACTATTATTTCAAAAGGGATCTCAGCCGGACGCTCATCAAATGCATACCGTGGTTTAGTACGTGTTGGCCCCAATGCAGAAAATGCCCGTAACTATACCGAATGTGATTCTTTATTAATGGGTGACCAATGTGGCGCACATACCTTCCCATATATTGAAGTGAAAAATCCAACAGCGCAAGTTGAACATGAAGCATCAACATCGAAAATTAGTGAAGACCAATTGTTTTACTGTAAACAACGTGGTTTGGATGTTGAAGATGCCGTATCGATGATTGTTAATGGCTTTTGTAAACAAGTCATGCGTCAGTTACCAATGGAATTTGCCGTAGAAGCACAGAATTTATTAGGCCTGTCTTTGGAAGGTTCCGTAGGTTAAATCATAATTAGTCGTCATTCCTGTAACAGCGGGAATATAACGATAGTGGATATTTGTACAGCTGATGGTTCCTCGCCTACGCGAGGATGACAAGCTATATTTGAAAAGAGATTATAAATGTTAAAAATTAAAAACCTTCATGCCAGCGTTGATGGCAAAGAAATCTTACGTGGTATTAACCTAACAGTGAATGCCGGTGAAGTACACGCCATCATGGGGCCTAATGGCGCGGGAAAAAGTACTTTATCAAATGTACTCGCGGGTCGTGATGGTTATGAAATCACTCAAGGCGAAGTTATCTATAAAGATGAAGACTTATTAGCACTTGCTGCTGAAGAGCGTGCTCAACGTGGTGTATTTTTAGCATTTCAATACCCAGTAGAAATTCCTGGTGTCAGTAATATCTATTTATTGAAAGCAGCATTGAATGCGGTTCGCAAACAGCAAGGTTTAGATGATCTTGATGCTATCGATTTTTTAACCTTGGTTCGTAGCAAATTAGAACTAGTCAAAATGGATGAAGAATTTTTACATCGTGGTGTTAATGAAGGTTTCTCTGGTGGTGAGAAAAAACGTAATGAAATCTTACAAATGGCATTATTAGAACCCTCATTAGCTATTTTAGATGAAACAGATTCAGGCTTAGATATTGATGCATTAAGAACCGTATCAGAAGGGGTGAATGCCCTACGCGCCGATGACCGCTCAATTGTGATGATTACGCATTATCAACGGTTACTTGATTATATTGTGCCTGATTTTGTTCATGTATTGTCTGATGGCCAAATTGTTAAATCTGGCAATAAAGAGCTAGCCAAAGAGCTTGAAAAAACCGGTTATAGCTGGGTTAATGAAGATGCCTAGTACAAAAAGTCTAACCGAATTGACAACGCCTTTTGCCAGTATTACAGCAGATCTAGGTCAAGATGTTGCGTGGTTAAAGAGTTTACGTCTTAGAGCACTGGCACAGTTTAATAGCCAAGGTCTGCCTGCTAAAAAACAAGAAGACTGGAAATACACTAGTTTGTGGGCATTGTCTCAGCAAGAGTTTACTCACCAGCCTGATGTTAGTACGGTGAGTGCAGCACAATGCGAACAACTTGCTTTATTAAGTGATAATTACCGAGTTGTAATCGTTGATGGTGCTTTTTCTGCAGAGCTTTCACACTTAGACAATTTGCAACAAGGCCTAACTATCAATGTATTATCTGTGGAACAAGGTTTAGCAACAGCTCAACCACATCTTGGTCAACAAATTGATATTACTAAAGCTGGCTTTAATGCACTAAATACTTTGTTAATGAACGAAGGTTTTGTGATTACGGTCGATAGTGATGTGCAAGTTGAGAAAACGATTGAAGTGCTTGTTATTAATACAGGAACAACGGCTAATTTAGCGACACACTTACGTAATGTGATTGTGATGGCTGATAATAGTCAGTTAACAGTTATCGAACACTATGTTGGCTTAACTGATGAAGTATCGTTGACCAATGTTGTTACTGAAGCAGTATTGGCAACCAATGCACAATTAAACCAATACAAACTGCAACAAGAATCAAGCAATGCTTTTCATATCGCTACCTTAGCGGCTAAGCAAGGGTCAAAAAGTCAGTGGAAAACGAATAATATTTCATTGGGTGCAAAGCTTGCTCGCAATGATGTTCATACCCAGCTACTGGGTGAGCAATCACATGTAGTGATGGATGGTTTATATTTAGTGAACAATGAGCAGCATGTTGATAATCACACTCGTATTGACCACACTGTCGCTAATACAACAAGTGAAGAGCTTTATAAAGGCGTGTTAGATGACAATAGTCATGCCGTCTTTAACGGTAAAGTGATTGTGCATAAAGATGCTCAAAAAACCGATGCTAATCAGCAAAATAAAAATTTATTGATCTCACGTGGTTGTGAGATTGATACCAAGCCTGAAATGGAAATTTACGCTGATGATGTCAAATGTGCACACGGTAGTACTGTAGGCCAAATAAATGAAGATCATCTGTTCTTCTTACGAGCACGTGGTTTAGATGAAGTGACTGCACGTAGTTTATTGACTTATGCCTTTGCTGTTGAGGTGTTAAACCGTATTCCTTCAGTCGAAATTCGTCAGGCCTTATCTGCCGTGATTGAACATCGCTTACCACAAGGTGGTGTATAAGCATGTTAATTACTACAGCGTCATTGCCACAAAAGTGGGAATCCAAGGAGTGTGGATATATCGACAATCCATGGATCCCCGCATTTGCGAGGATGACAAACACACTATTTTTAAAGAGTGATGCACCATGTTAGATCTTCAAGCCATTAGACAAGACTTTCCCATCCTTCATCAACAAGTGAATGGCCAGCCTTTGGTTTATCTTGATAATGCCGCGAGCAGTCAAAAACCTAATCAAGTGATTGATGCCATTTCCGATTATTATCGACAAGATAATGCCAATGTTCACCGTGGTGTGCATCGTCTAAGCCAACGTGCGACGGATGCGTATGAAGGTTCTCGTAGCAAAGTGCGTGGTTTCTTAAATGCAAAGTCAGATAAAGAAATTGTCTTTGTACGTGGTGCAACAGAAGCGATAAACCTGATTGCACAAAGTTTTGTCCGCCCACAGTTAAATTCTGGCGATGAAATCTTAATTAGTCATATGGAACATCACGCGAACATCGTGCCATGGCAAATGCTGTGTGAACAAACAGGTGCAAAATTAAACGTTATTCCAATGAACTTGCAGGGTGAGTTGGACCTATCGACATTTGATGACTTATTAACGGCTAAGACTAAAATCCTAGCGCTAGGCCATGTGTCGAATGCCCTAGGCACGATTAATCCTATTAAAGATATGATTGCCAAAGCACATGCGAAAGATATTCCCGTATTAATTGATGGCGCTCAAGCTGTGCCTCATATGAGTGTGGATGTGCAACAGCTTGATTGTGATTTTTATGTGTTTTCTGGCCATAAAATGTTTGCACCCACCGGTATCGGTGCGCTTTATGGTAAACAAGATTTATTAGAAAAAATGCCGCCTTGGCAGGGTGGGGGTGACATGATTTTATCCGTCAGCTTTGAACATACCCAATACAATGAATTACCGTATAAATTTGAAGCAGGTACACCTCATATTGCCGGCGCCATTGGTTTAGGTGCAGCAATTGATTATATGCAAGGGCTTGGCATCGCTAAGCTAGCTCAGCATGAACATGATTTATTAGTCGCTGCAACTGAAAAAGTAAGTGCCATAGACGGTGTCAGAATCATTGGTACTGCAAAACAAAAAGCCAGTGTATTGTCATTTATGATTGAAGGTGTACATCCACATGATGTGGGTACGATTTTTGACCAACAAGGTGTGGCTATTCGTACTGGCCATCACTGTGCTCAGCCAGTGATGCAGTTCTTTGGCATTCCTGCCACAGCACGTGCCTCATTTGCTTTTTATAATACGATGGAAGAAGTTGATGCCTTAGTAGTAGGCATCAAAAAAGTACAGGAGCTATTTAAGTGATTCTAAAAAGCCCAGAGAGAAATTTCTCGTCATCCTCGCGAATGCGGGGATCTATGGGCCGTAACAATAATCACAGTCGCTGGAACCCCATTTTCACGGGGATGACAGGGTTTTGTGAAGTTGCATTAATGGATAAAAGTGGAGACTTTAATTTATGAGTTCAGCCGATTTAAGAGATCTCTATCAACAAGTGATTATGGATCATAATAAAAAACCACGTAACTTCCATGAAATGGATGATGCCAATCATTTTGCTCACGGTAATAACCCGCTTTGTGGTGATGCCTTAGTGGTATATGTGAAGTTAAATGACGATGTGATTGAAGATGTCAGTTTTCAAGGCAGTGGTTGCGCCATTTCAGTGGCTTCCGCATCTTTGATGACTGAAGCCTTAAAAGGTAAAACAATTGCCGAAGCTGATCATATTTATCAGCAAGTTCATAAACAAATGACCGGCGAAGAATTTGACCCAGCAGCCCTAGGTAAACTAGAAGTACTTAGTGGCGTAAAAGAATTTCCTGCACGCGTTAAATGTGCAACATTATCTTGGCATACCATGCATACCGCAATGGACAATGACCATGATGTCTCAGTGACGACGGAGTAAAGTATGAGCGAACATTATTTTGATATTAGTCCCGAAGAACTGAAAGGTGATGTGATCGAGATGTTAGAAACCATCTATGATCCTGAAATTCCTGTCAATATTTATGAATTGGGTTTGATTTACGATATTAAGATTGATGATGATTTTAAAGTTGATATCAATATGACTTTAACTGCTCCGGGTTGTCCGGTTGCGCAATCATTTCCAGGTGATATTGAAGCTAAAGTTGCCACAGTACCAAATGTTAATGAAGTGCATGTTGAATTGGTCTGGGATCCACCTTGGACAAAAGATTTAATGAGCGAAGCTGCTCAATTACAATTAGGCATGTTTTAAAACAAACACTTACCCCCCCCCCAAAAGTGGGGGTTATATCCCCCATTTTTGTTTGATAGACTCTAGCTGCACACTTCAAAACGGATTTTATAGTGGCACCTAATTCTTTATAAGTTAATTAATGTCTTTTTTGGAGTCTAAATAATGAAAAAAATTGCAAGTTTAGTAGCTGTTGCAGCTATCTCAATGGGTTCTACGGTTACAGCATATGCTGCATGTAGTGATGTTTCACGCGCCGCTTTCGAGTGGGCTGCTAATGAAGCAGCAATCGCGACTGATCAGTATGGTTTTGGTTTACCAATGTGGACAACAATGGTTGATGAAACGGGTAAAGTTTGCCACGTTTACTCAAATGATAGCAGCATACCTAACACTGGTGCAGCTTCAGGTAATAAGGCATGGTTAGGTAGCCGAGTTATTTCTGCACAAAAAGCAAACACAGCAAACGCATTTAGCTTAGACGGTCTAGCTATTTCAACGGGTGCTATTTCTGTAACAGTATACCCAGGTGGTAGCTTATACGGTTTACAACACAGTAACCCTGTAGACACAGCTGCTGCATACGGTTCTATCGGTGGTGGTAGCACATTAGGTACATCATCTGATCCAATGGTTGGCACTCATATTGGTGGTGTTAATGTATTTGGTGGTGGTGTTGCACTTTACAATGCTGAAGGCGTGAAAATCGGTGCACTTGGTGCGTCAGGTGATACATCATGTCGTGACCATACAATGGCTTACACAATGCGTGCTACATTACAGCTTGATAGCACACCAAATGATGATGGTTTAGTATTATCAGCTGAGCCAGCAGCATTATTTGAACAACCAGCTTGTGGTGTTAACGATCCATCAGGTGTTGCACAAGGTGCAGCAGGTGATCATGGTATCCGTCCAGCATCATAATTGTAAGCAAAATTTTTAGTTTATAGCTTTAAATTTAAGCCCCCGTTATGCGGGGGCTTTTTTATGTGATAATGTCAGACTATAAAAATGTACTGGAGTTTGTAAATGCGTCGTAGTGCTGGGTTTACCTTGTTAGAATTATTGGTGGTAATGGTCATTATTGGTTTATTAGTTGGCTATGTAGCACCACGCTATTTTGCTCAATTAGGTAAGTCTGAAATAAAAGCAGCACGCGCTCAAATTGCAGCAATTGAAAAAGCCTTAGATATTTACCGCTTAGATATGGGCTATTATCCTTCTCAAGATGAGGGTTTAGCTGCACTCAATAAATCGCCAGAAAATGCAGTTAAATGGGCTGGGCCTTATCTTGAAAAAGCGGTGCCAGTAGATCCGTGGGGCCAAGCTTATAATTATCGAATTCCAGGCGAACAAGGTGACTATGATTTATTTTCTTATGCAAAAGATAGACGCATAGGCGGTAACGGCGAAAACGCTGATATCACTAATCGTTAAACGACACCAAAGCTATTTATGCAATTCCAGTTAAGGGTTATGCGCCCACAGTCAATACCTGAATTAATTCAGCTTGAGGCTTCATCTGAAGATGATGCACGTCGTCTGGCTATTCAACAGGGATTTATTGTTCTTCGCCTACAAAAAAAAGGCTTTAGCCGCGTTAAGCGAGATTTCCCCTTATTATTGTTTTGTCAGGAACTACGGGTTTTATTAGAAGCTGGTTTAAGTTTGACTGAAGCCATCGAAACATTAGCCGAAAAAGAAATTAATACCGATAGACAAGCTATCATTGCCGCCGTGTTAACGGCATTGAGACAAGGTCGCCAATTTTCTGATGCTTTGTCGGCCATGCCTGATAGCTTTCCCGGTTTATTTGTCGCTACTATCAAAGCCTGTGAGACAACAGGTAATCTAGCTGAAGGTTTACAACGCTTTTCACTTTATCTTGAACAAATAGATATTCTGCGTAAGAAGATTATTAGCGCGTCGATTTATCCTGCAATTGTGTTGGGTTTTGGCGGCTTGGTATTATTATTTTTATTAGGCTATGTGGTCCCTCGCTTTAGTCAAATCTATGAATCACGTTCAACTGATTTATCATTCGCCTCTGAGATATTAATGACCATTGGCCAAACCGTTGAAAACCACGGTGTATTAATACTGACTGGGATGGCCTTATTGGTTTTCGCCACGGTGATGTTATTATCTCAAGCCACAGTAGTGGCAAAGATAGTGAGTTTTATGACACGTTTACCTAAGGTCGGAGAACGGGTACGTATATATCATTTAAGTCGTTTTTATCGTACTTTCTCCATGTTGCTACGCAGTGGTATTCCTGTTGTATCAGCGCTGGCTATGGTTAATGAGCTATTAGGTCAAACACTGCAACAGAATGTATCTAATACAAGACAACTTATAAGCGATGGTCAGCCATTTTCCCAAGCCATGTTGGCATGCGGTTTGACAACACCGGTTGCAGCACAACTGTTCCGAGTAGGTGAAAAATCAGGTCGTTTAGATGTGATGATGGAACAAGCAGCCAGCTTCCATGAACAAGAAATGTTACGCTGGGTTGATGCCTTTACTAAGATATTTGAACCTTTATTAATGGCAGCCATTGGCATCGTCATCGGTTTAATTGTATTGTTAATGTATTTACCTATCTTTGAATTAGCGAGTGGCATCCAATGAGCAATCCGATATCATTCAAAGAGATGATTCAGCAAGCACGCGATGTGGCGAGCTCAGGTCAAAATCCTCATGCCTTATTAAAACAGTTAACTGGCTTTGACTCGAATAGACTGATGACTGAGCTTGCTGATGCCTTTTATTATCAAACAATTGGTTTTGATGAAATGCTGAGCTATCGTTCGGCATTTGATTTGGTGTCATTTTCGGATTCAATTCAACATGATTGTGTTGTTTTGTACGACCAAAATGATTCGCTGCACTTGGTGTTTTCTAATGTCTTTGATCACGACCTGCAGTCATGGGCAGTCGAAAAAATAGGACACGCTTTTAGTACTAAACTTGCCTCTCAGGCTGATATTGCCGCCTATCTAACAAAACAAGAAGAATCGATGCGTGCCGTTGATTCTGCTCTGACCTCCGTTGGTTCGGATGGGCGACAAGTTAATGCCATTGAAGAGTTATCGCTGCATAGTATTGAAGGTGATGATAGCCCGGTGGTAAAACTGGTACGTTCGACACTTTATGATGCTTTAAAAGCGGACGCCAGTGATGTTCATATAGAAACCACACCCAAAGGTTTGGCGATTAAATATCGGCTTGATGGTGTTATCAGTCAAATGGGCGCGGTCAGTGAACAGGGCATGGCTGAGCAAGTGATTTCTCGCATTAAGGTGATGGCCGAACTCGATATTACTGAAACACGGGTGCCGCAAGATGGTCGTTTCCGTGCCGCATATCGTGGTCGAGAGATTGATTTTCGTGTCTCGGTTATGCCTAGCGTGCATGGTGAGGATGTGGTTATCCGTGTATTAGATAAACAATCTCTAGCCGATCACGTTGATGGTTTGCGTCTTGATTATTTAGGTTTTGAAGAAAGTGTGATGGCGGTGATGCGTCGTCATTTTAAGAGTCCTTATGGCATGGTGTTAGTCACAGGGCCGACGGGAAGTGGTAAAACAACGACTTTGTATGCCGCGATCAGTGAAATTAATACGGGCATGGATAAAATCATTACCATTGAAGATCCGGTTGAATATCAATTGGCAGGTGTTTTACAAATCCCTGTCAATGAGAAGAAGGGGTTAAGTTTTTCTTTAGGATTACGATCGATTCTTCGTCATGATCCAGACAAAATCATGGTCGGTGAAATTCGCGACCCAGAAACCGCACAAATTGCGGTGCAATCAGCATTAACGGGTCATCTAGTATTTACTACGGTGCATGCCAATAATGTATTTGATGTCATTGGTCGCTTTTTAAATATGGGTGTAGATCCTTATAGTTTTGTCTCCGCACTGAATATTGTCATTGCCCAGCGACTGATTCGTACTGTGTGTCCATCATGTGCTCAAGCCGTGACGGTAGATGCGGATTTAATGAGTCAAGCCGGTGTGACTCCACCTGACCACGCCAACCCCGTTCATGGTAAAGGCTGTGGCGATTGTCGAGGTACAGGTTATAAGGGACGTAGAGCGGTTGCAGAAGTATTATGTTTGGATGATGAATTACGTGAATTGATTGCAGCGCGAGCATCAATTCGTCAGATTAAAGATCATGCACGAACGCAAGGCACGTATTTATTACGTGAGGCAGCATTAGAAATGGCATGGCGTGGCGAAACAACAATTGATGAGGTGAACCGTGTTACAGCAATGGCGTAAATCACTCACAATAGCCTTAACACCTGATTCAATTACGATTAATTCAGGTAAAAAAGTGCTGCGTACATTAGCAATAGAGAGTGCTAGTGCCGAAAAGTCATCTTGGCTGCCTGTTTTGAGCGAGCTTGAAAAATCGGCAGCTGCCTTGGCAAAAAACAAGGTGAAATTTGTTATCTCTAATAACTATATTCGTTATGCTGTTTTACCGTGGCAAGAAGATGTGTTTTCTCAACAAGATTGGCAATCATTAGCAGAAAATAATATGAGAGAACGCTATGGTAATGTGGTTGACAGCTGGAAAGTGACGGTTGCTATGCAAGGCTACGGTAAACCGCTATTAGTCAGTGCCATTGATCAATCCTTATTAGCTCGCATAGAAACGATAGCCAAGCAGTTTAGTTGGCAAATAGAATCAATTGAACCTGCGTTAATGACCGTTGTTAATCACTATAAGAATAAGATAAAAAAAAGCAGTCTGCTCATGCTGGTTGAAAAACAAGGCTTATTATTAGCAGAGATCGCTAAAGGCCATGTGGTCAACTGCAGTGTTGCCTGTCCACCTGTTGAGGCAATGGCAGTGGAAACAAAGCTGTTGCTTAAACGGACATTAAATTGTCACGCAGTTGAAGGAACTACAGCCATTCATTATTTTGGACTTACACAATTTTTGCCGCGGCAGGAAAGTGAATTGACTAAAATTAAGCCGTTAGATCTCAGCTCCGAAGCTATGACAATGAGCGCCATGTTGGCTAAACTCTAATGAAATTAATACAACTAAATTTTTCTCAATTTAAACAACGACAGCGACAGCAGTCTAATAGTGTATTGATCGTTATATTAGCGGTCATTTTAATGGCTATGTTTGTCGAGCAGACTCGGGTCGATAAAGAGAGTGACAGTATTGCAACAACGATTGCCATTTCTCAAGGCCGTCAGACGGTAAAACATGAAAAACCAACAGAATACGATTTACGGAAAATGAAGTTAGCAGCTTTGATTCAACATAAGCTTAACTTCCCTTGGCATCAGTTACTCGCAGCCATAGAAGCCGTTAAACAACAGACAGCGCAGATTCATTTAATGTCAATGCAACCTAATCCTAGTAAAAGAGAAGTGATTATTGCTGGCGAAGCAGACAATCTCAAAGCGATGTTGGACTTCATGTCCTTATTAGAACAGCACTCGATCCTGAGTAATGTTTTATTGATTAATCAACATCAATTAGCATCTAAAAAAGGCCAAAACTTAGCCTTCACCATTAAAATGGGCTGGACGATTTAATGAGACAGTTACAGTGGTTGCTAGCAAGAACAGCAGATAAGATTGGCTATACTGCGGCGTTAGCATGGCTATTATTAATCGCCATCATCGCATATGCTTTTTATGTGTTTTTCCCTGGCCAACAGTCTTTGCTGGCATTGGAACAAAAATTACAAGATATTCCCCCTAGCCAGCAGGTGGTTTATGCCTATGTTTCTCCTAGCGAACATTTTTTTAGTAAAATACCGCCTGTAGAACAGGTGACAACAAGTATTCAGACCTTATTTGATATTGCAAAAAAACAGCGTATTTCGATAAATGAAGTGGTCTATAAGGATGAACAAAGACCAGGTGAAGATATCGTCCGTTATAGCATGAGCTTTTCTATTGTTGCTGCTTATCCAGTGATAAAAACATTTGTTATTGATACCTTGGCAGCCTTACCTTATCTAGCGCTAGAACAAATGAGCTTTGAACGACAACAGGCCGATTCAAAAATGGTGTCGGCACATCTTCAATTTACATTGTATTTGGTGCGTTAAGTGGTCAATGAAACAGTAAAAAGGTGGTTTGTACTTGGTGGTTTATTAGTCATCACCCTGTGGCTGGTGGTCAATGCGCCTGAACAGGATGAAACGTCGATTGTTGCTGTCAGTGCTACTCGTGCAGTTAAACCAGCAGATAAGCAGCAACAGACTGTTTTTGAACAACAAGATATATTTGCGCTTACACCACGGCCAACTAGTGATAATGAACGATTGGATATTTTTACCACATCTCGTACAGCTGTTAAAGTGAAAAGTAAGCCCGTTATTTTACCAACAAAGCCAATTATCAAGCCGTCAGTACCTCGTTTACCGTTTAAATATATTGGTAAACTGGTTGAGAATAATGTCACCAAGCTATTTTTGATGGAAGGACAAAGCTTACATATTGTCAGTCAAGGCGATAAAGTGGGTCATAATTATCTGTTAAACAAAGTCGAAGACACACAGATTACCTTACTGTATTTACCATTAAAGATTTCTCAGACGATGAGTATAGGAAAGACACTTTGAAACAACACAATCTAGAGTCAATATGGACCATGAATAAAATACATACACGCTTATTTATTACGATGGCTATTATATTAGGTCTGTCTGGCTGTAATTCGGCCGAGCTTTTCACTAAAAAAGATCAGCCTGAAACGATTGTTTCAACGCCTTCTGTGACAGAGAGAATCAGCGAGATTAAACAGCAAGAACAAAAAGTACAGGCCTTGATTATTACAGCAGATGCGGCTTTAATGAATGGTGATTTTGTTATGGCAAAACAAGACTATCAACACGCGATTGACATCAAGCCTAATAATGTACGTGCTCAAGAAGGGCTACGTCGTAGCGCAATATTTGAACAGCATGCCGCCTCAGTTGAGCAAGCTAAAATATTGATGGGTAAAACAGAGCAGGGCGATCAACAGGCTGCAGATATATTAAGACATGTCTTAGTTGAAGACCCTAGCAATGAGCAAGCAGGCCTTTTATATAAAGCAATTATTGATCATGCAGATGCTAAACGCCTCGCTTCGATGAAGAAAAAGCTGAAATACGATCATCAAGTGTCATTAGAATTTAGAGATACACAATTCAAAATCATCATTGAGGCATTAGCAAAAGGCACGGGCGTTAATTTTATCTTGGATAAAGATGTGCGCAGTAATTTAAAAGCCTCACTTTTTATACGCGATGTATCGCTTGAAGAAGCGATTGATATGTTAGTGCAATCCAATCAATTAAAGAAAAAAATATTATCAGAAAACTCAGTGGTTATTTATCCTGATACAGCGTTAAAAACACGCCAGTATCAAGACCTCATTATTCGAAGCTTCTTCCTTGAACATGCTGATCCACAAACAGTCAGTAAATTATTGAAATCAATGTTAGGCATTAAACAAATTCAGACTGATGATCGTCTGCCGATGCTGATGATTAAAGATGTACCTGAGGTGATGGTATTGGCTGAAAAATTGATTAAGTCACAAGATATTGCCGAACCTGAAGTGATGTTAGAGATGCAAATTCTTGAAGTAAGACGGACGGCAGACAGTTTGAAAGGTGTGACTTGGCCGACACAATTTACGGTTTTAGGGGCAGGTACAAGCTTAGAGACATTAAAAGGAATTGGCTCGACTGATATTGGTGTGGCGCCGAATCCAGCACTTGTTTTTGAGGGCAAAGATGTTGACGCCAACTTATTAGCAAATCCAAGAATTCGAGTTAAAAATGGTGAGAAAGCTAAAATTCATATTGGTGATCGTGTGCCTGTCATTACCTCAAACGTCTCTTCAAATGGGGTGATTTCGGATAACGTTCAATATATTGATTCTGGGTTAAAACTTGAAGTGCAGCCTGAGATTAGTATGGCAGGTGATGTCAGTATTAAAATAAACCTTGATGTCAGTTCAATTGGTGACAAAATTACCACCAATACTGGCGCTGTAGTGCCGCAAATTGGTACACGTAGCACATCGACTGAATTACGTTTAAAAGATGGAGAGACCCAAGTATTAGCCGGTTTAATTAATGATGAAGAGCGTACAACCGTTAATAAAGTGCCTGGCTTAGGTGATTTACCCGTTATAGGTCGCTTATTTTCTAAACACTTTGATGAAAAAGTCAAAACGGAATTAATTTTAACCATCACCCCACGGATTATTCGACCTAGACAATCACCTGATGCTGCGTTGGCAGAATATTGGATGGGCACTGAGTTTCAAGTGGGGCGAGGTATGGGTGGACCAAAGAAACGAACACGAGAAGAGATTTCGAAAATGTTTAAAGCCGGTATTGCGCCAGGCTCGGTTAATAAGTCTGCTGTTAGTCCTAAACAAGCACCTGATCCAGGTTTAAATATAAAGCTTCCGCCTGGTTTGACTTCATCTTTCTAACGATTGATAACAAGATAATTGTTTGATGCATTTTAACCTTCAACAGCACACTATGAATGGCTTTTCATATATTGAGATGATATTTACAGTGGCCATACTCGCGTTATTAGCCACCGCTGCTGTGCCATATTCTGAACTAGTCGTCACTCGGCAGAAAGAGCAAGATCTCAAACGTAGCCTACGAGATATTCGCACTGCCATTGATAATTATAAAAAGGCAGTTGATGATGGCCACATTACCAAACTAGTCAACGAATCTGGTTATCCACATAGTTTGCATGAGCTAGTCGAAGGCGTTGTTGATATTAAAGATCCGCAAAAAAGAAAGATTTATTTTTTACGTCGATTAGCAAAAGATCCTATGTTTCCTGAACAGGAAGTGACAGCGTCCCTAACATGGGGAAAACGCAGTTATGACAGTGACTATGATAGTCCACAGGAAGGTGATGACGTGTTTGATATTTTTTCTTTAAGCCAACAAAAAGGATTAAATGGTGTTCCCTATAATCAGTGGTAAAGAAAAAGGTTTTACCTTTGTCGAGGTGATGGTGGTATTAGCTATTGTGGCATTATTGCTGACGATTGCATTGCCGCGTTATTTTGTGGGCTTAGAACGCGCTAAGGAAGCTGTACTTCAGCAAGATTTAATGACAATGCGTGATGCAATTGATCATTATCACGCTGATAAAGGGACGTATCCGTATTCACTAGACACCTTAGTGCAAGAAAAATATCTTAGACAGATTCCGGTGGATCCTATTACTGAACATGCAGATACATGGATAACCGTACCTTTGCCTGATTATTCGGTGGGTGTTTATGATATTCGCAGTGGTGGTGAAGGTGTTGCGCTTGATGGCTCAGCCTATACTGACTGGTAATGATGAAAATAAATCAGGGTTTTGCTTATATCGCATTATTAGCCGCATTAGCTGTGTTGATGTTAGTACTGACCTCGGCATCAGAAAGTGTCTCAATAAAAGCAAAGCGTGAACGCGAACAGCAACTTTTTTTTGTTGGCAGTCAATTTCGTAATGCCATTGCCAGTTATTATGAAAACTCAGCCAAAGCGGTGAAACAGTTTCCTCTAAGCTTGGACGAACTAGTGCAGGATAAGCGAACTATTAATACGACTTATCACCTAAGAAAAATTTATCGCGATCCAATGAGTAACGAAGCCTCATGGGGTTTAGTAAAAAATACACAACAGCAGATTGTGGGAATTTATAGCTTGTCATCCGAAGCTGTATTGAAAACAAATGTAGATCCAAGTCTCGTTACAAAAGAGATAAAACAAGGTGTACTTTTGTATTCAGACCTGAAATTTATTTATACACCGAAACTAGAATTAAAGAGATAAAAAAACGATGATTAATTATGCCAATAGGAAGCGTGGTATCATGCACAGCAATGTTATCCCTTAATAAAATATTCGATAGATTTGGTAAAAAGAAGCCTCGCATCCGCGGTAGGGGACTGAGTGATAGTCCTGAAGCTACAATAATTCCAAGATCTGAACATACAATCTCCCGAAAACAGATTAGCCCCGCAGCGCTAAAGGTTCTCTATGGCCTGAAAGAAGCAGGCTATGATGGCTATCTTGTTGGTGGTTGTGTGCGCGATTTATTATTAGGTCATGAACCCAAAGACTTTGATATAGCCACCAATGCCTCACCTGAAGAAGTGCATAAAGTATTTCGCCGTAGTCAGCTTATTGGCCGCCGATTTAAATTAGTTCATGTACGTTTTGGCCGCGAAATCATTGAGGTCGCCACCTTTAGAGCGCCACCCGAAGCAGAACAGCATGTCGATGATGCCGGTCGTATTATGCGTGATAATGTCTATGGCACATTAGAACAAGATGCATGGCGACGTGATTTCACTATTAATGCACTGTATTACAATATTAATGACTTCTCTATTGTTGATTTTACCGGTGGTATTGCTGATCTCAAAGAAGGTAAAATAAAATTAATTGGTGATGTAGAAACGCGTTATCGTGAAGATCCGGTACGCATACTTCGAGCCATTCGTTTTGTCGGTAAATTAGGTTTAGTATTAGATGAAGAAACAGAACGTCTGATTCCTGTGCTAGCAAGTTTATTGACTGATATTCCGGCAGCACGTTTATTTGATGAATCATTAAAGTTATATTTAAGTGGTAATGCCGCAGTGACTCATGAATTATTATGTCACTATCATGTGTTTGAACAGTTATTCCCGCAGACGGATACGGTGTTACATAGTGAGCAGGATAATTATCCTCGCACCTTATTGATTAAAGCCTTAGAAAATACAGATAAGCGCATTGATGAGGGTAAAACGGTTACACCGGCATTTTTATTTGCAGCTATTTTGTGGGAGCCCGTTCGCCAACGTTGGCAAGAACATATCGCACGAAATGTCCCACCCATTCCTGCCTTACAGCGTGCTGCAACCGATGTCATTGTAGAACAAGTTAAACGAGTGGCAGTGCCCAAGCGTTTTACCATAATGACACGAGATATTTGGACCTTACAGCCGCGCTTAGAACAACGTTTTGGCAAACGAGCTATTCGACTATTAACCCATCCTAAATTTAGAGCTGGTTACGACTTTTTATTATTACGTACTGAATCTGGTGAGCCACTCACTGAATTAGCGCAGTGGTGGACACAGTTTCAAGTGGCGACAGAAGATGAACAAAATGCGATGGTTAAAAACCTCGCACCGGTGAGTAATAAAAGAAAACCACGCCGTCGTAAGCGCAAAAAACCAGCAGCAAAGAGTGAATAATGAAAGGTGTATATATTGGTTTAGGCAGTAATTTAGCTGATCCTAGTGGCCAAATTGAAGCTGCGATTTTAGCGTTAAATGCCTTAGATGAAGTCAGCGTTGTGACACGTTCATCGTTATATTCAAGTCCTCCTATGGGGCCGCAAGATCAACCTGATTATATTAATGCTGTTGTTGAAATAGACACCACTCTCTTTGCTCATAAATTGTTAGATCAACTGCAACACATTGAACAACAACAAGGTAGAGTAAGACAGCGTCATTGGGGGGAACGTACCTTGGATTTAGACTTACTTGTCTACGGTAATAATATCTTGGATGATGAACGCTTAACTGTCCCTCATCCAGGCATAGCCGAGCGATCTTTTGTATTATATCCATTAGCAGAAATTGCCGCTGATTTGACTATCCCTACTATGGGAAAGATTGCACAATTGTTACAAGCTTGCCCGCGTGATGGCTTAGAACGAATGGAATAAAGATGATTAAAGTATCAATACCACATCGTTATATTGTTGTTGAAGGCCCGATAGGGGTGGGTAAAACACATCTAGTGAAACGTTTAGCAGATAGTTTTTCTGCCAAGACTATTTTGGAAGAACCTGAACGTAATCCGTTTCTAGAAAAATTTTATCTGCAACCCAAACAATCTGCCCTGCCGACGCAACTGAGTTTTTTAATGCAAAGAGTAAAACTCAGTAAAGAGCTTGAACAAGACGATTTGTTTAATGATCTTCAAGTGGCTGATTTTATGGTTGAAAAAGATCGCTTATTTGCCCAAATCACCTTAGATGATGATGAACTCGCCTTATATAATATGGTGTATGATAATTTAACTATGCATCACCGTGCACCCGATTTAGTCATTTATCTACAAGCACCATTGGCTGTGTTAAAAACACGCGTAACACAACGAGGCATCGGTTATGAACAACGAATTGAAGATGCTTACTTGCAACGATTAACCGATAGTTATGCAGATTTTTTCCATTATTATGACGCTTCACCATTATTAATCGTGAATGCGGAACAAATTGATTTGGTTAATAGTGAGCAAGATTATCAGAATTTGTTAGAGCAAATAGCGACCTTGCAAAGTGGCAGACAGTATTACAATCCTTTACCTGTAAAAGAGAAATAAAGATGAGTCGGTTAAATTTAACCAGCCTTCGCAAAATGAAAAATGAGCATAATAAGATAGCTATGCTCACTGCTTATGATGCTAGTTTTTCCTATGTATTAGAGCAGGCAGGCGTAGATATTATTTTGGTTGGTGATTCACTGGGCATGGTGATTCAAGGGCAAGAAAGTACCTTGCCGGTGACTGTTGACAATATGATCTACCATACACAAAATGTAATTCGTGGTAGTGAGAAGGTCTTTGTTATCGCAGATATGCCTTTTATGAGTTATGCCAATATTGAGCAAGCAATCAGTAATGCTGCACGGTTAATGGCCGAAGGTGGCGCTCAAATGGTCAAACTAGAAGGCGGTGCTGTGGTTGCTGATACCGTACAAGCATTAACGCAACGCGGCATCCCGGTATGTGCTCATCTTGGCTTATTGCCCCAGTCCGTGCATCGTCTTGGTGGTTATCGTGTCCAAGGCCGTGATGAACATGGTGCCCAACAGCTTATTGATGATGCACAAGCGCTTGAAGCATCAGGTGCTGATATGCTGGTATTAGAATGTGTACCTGCCGATCTTGCTGAGCGTGTTACAGCCGCGGTTGATATTCCGGTTATCGGTATAGGCGCCGGTGTGAACTGTGATGGTCAAGTCTTAGTATTATATGACATGCTTGGGCTAACGCCCGGCAAACGACCACGATTTAGTCACGACTTTTTAGCGGATACAGGTGCAATACCTGCCGCTATTACTCAGTATGTGCAAGCCGTTAAATCAGGTGAGTTTCCTACATTGGAACAGCAATATTGATGCAGACAGTTGCACGTGTTGATGCCTTACGTCAACAAATTAAACAGTGGCGTGAAGACAAACTGAGCATTGCTTTTGTGCCTACAATGGGCAATTTACACCAAGGTCATTTATCACTGGTCAACAAGGCTCGGCAATTGGCGGATAAAGTTGTTGTCAGTGTGTTTGTTAATCCACTACAGTTTGATGATAAAAATGATTTGTCTGCCTACCCACGGACATTAGCCGCTGATGTTGAGAAATTAGAGTCTGTGGCATGTGATTTACTGTTTACACCAACAGCAGATATTATTTACCCTAATGGCATGGAAGGCCAGACTATTATCACTGTACCGGGCATGGACGATAAATTATGTGGCCAAGCACGACCAGGTCATTTTGATGGTGTGGCGACCGTGGTAGCAAAATTATTTAATTTAGTTCAAGCCGATATCGCAGTGTTTGGTGAAAAAGATTATCAGCAATTATTATTAATAAAAAAAATGGTCACTGATCTTAATATCCCAGTACAGATTCTTGGCGCAGACACGCATCGCGAACAGAATGGCTTAGCGATGAGTTCACGAAACCAGTATTTAACAGCCCCGCAACGTCAACAAGCAGCCTTGTTATATCAAACATTATTAGCGGTGAAAAAGAAAATAGAGCAGGGTGAACACGACTTTGTGACATTAGAACAAGCGGCATTCGACGATTTGAAACAATCCGGCTTTAGTCCTGATTATGTTGATATTCGTCGCGCAGATGATTTAGATCGCGCTAAACCAGACGATCGTGCCTTTAGAATTCTAGTCGCAGCACGTTTGGGAAATGCACGGCTGATAGATAATATTGCCTGTAATCTTGCTTGATTAGAGCTAAAAAGCGATAATATGTAGTTACTCAACTACTGAATTGTCGTAAATGCAACTGACTTTACTTAAAACAAAATTACATCGCGCCTGTGTTACTCATTCTGAATTAGAGTATGAAGGCTCGTGTGCGATTGATAGCAATTTATTGGAAGCGGCTGGTATTCATGAATACGAGCAGATCCAAATCTATAATGTTGCTAATGGCGAACGTTTTACAACCTATGCAATTCGTGCCGAGGCAGGATCAAATATTATCTCTGTTAATGGTGCGGCTGCACATAAGGCATCGCCAGGTGACCGCATTATTATTTGCGCATACACTACGCTGGATGAAAAAGAGGTCGCAACATTTAAGCCGACGCTGGTCTATTTAAATGAAAATAATGACATTATCAATACCCGTCATGCTATCCCAGTTCAAGCAGCCTAATAATGATTGAAAAAATGTTCGAGACAGCATTATGGAATAGCCGATTTGTTGTCATTGTTGCTGTACTAGTTAGTTTAGTGACGGCTTTTGCTATGTTTTATATGGCGTCTGTAGATGCTTATTATCTAGTGAGTCATCTGGGTGAATATGCCTCAGCTGATCTAGTGGGTGATGCCAGAAAAGAATTTCGAGCAGATACGGTTACCCATGTTGTAGAAGTGATTGACGGTTATTTATTAGCGACTGTTCTATTGATGTTTTCGCTGGGTTTATATGAACTGTTTATTTCGAAAATAGAACAAGCGGAATCATCTGAAACACCTTCCGTTTTAGCTATTCATAGTCTTGATGATCTTAAAACACGACTTGGCCGAGTGATTTTAATGATTTTAATTGTTAATTTCTTTGAGCATGCGATCAGTATGGATTTTGATGGACCGATAGAATTACTCGCATTAGCAGGCGGTATAGCGCTAATTGGTCTGACTTTATATCTTACTCATGTGGAAGAACATTAAATTTAACAGTTAAATGTGCCTACCCCCCACTTATGGGTGATGTTAATCGCTAATAGCAAAGGTTAGAATACAAGCGTGAAATGGATTTTCATAGAGATCTTATTGTCTCCTTAACTTAACGTTTTAACATGGCTTAAGTTTATTTACCCTCAACGGATTGTTGGGGGTTTTTTTTTGCCTAAATTTAAAGTCAATATTGCTGCTAATGCAATTTTTTATTAAAAAAGAGTTGATTTTAGTTTAAATATTCTCTATATTTTCTTCTTAGTATGTTCTCAGAGAATAACTAGGAGAAGAAAATGTTAACTGATCGCCAACAAGATACCTATGAATTTATCCTTCAATACTTTGAAGATAATGGTCGAGCTCCTTTGTTATCAGAGGTTGCACATGGCATTGGTCTGACTTCTCAAGGTTCTGTTCATAATTACATTCAAGCATTAGTGAATGAAGGGCTAATAGAACGAAGTGTAGGCCGCTCTCGTGGTTTACGTATCGTTGCACAACAATCCCAAAATAATCCCGTCTCGCTTACATTACCAATGATGGGTAGAATTGCCGCTGGTAGATTGATAGAAGCGATTCCAGATGAATCTGAAATTGATTTAGGTGGCATGTTTTCCGGTAAAGACCGTTTTGTCTTAAAAGTGAATGGCGAGTCAATGATTGATAAAGGCATTATGGATGGTGATTATGTTGTCATTCAATCACAACAAACAGCAAAACATGGTGATATCGTTGTCGCATTAGTTGATGGTTATGATGCGACATTAAAAACATTATTAAAAAATGACGATCAAACGCTTACATTGATGCCCGCTAATCCAGAATTTAAGCCTGTGATTTTATCTGCAGATCGCTTAGCAATCCAAGGTGTGGTGGTCGGACAACTTCGTACTTACCCCTAAATATCTTCTTAACACCTTACTCAAGCTTATTTGGTATTAAAATAATGTTTATTGAGTAAAAATATAGGCATAAGACATTTGAGTTTTATCTACTCTCTGGTAGAGTTCCTCTCTACGAAAAACCATGTTCATCAATAGAGTGTAAACATAATGTCTGCTCAACTGTTAAAAGCACAATTATTTCAACTCCATCAAAACAAATTATTTGAGTTTTTGGTTATTGGCATTATTGTCTTTTCTGCCCTGATAACGGGTGCTAAAACCTATGATATCGGAACAACCATGGCTGATATTGTCATCTGGTTAGATATGTTTATCACGGTTTTTTTCCTTGTCGAAATAATGATCAGATTAGTGGCTGAACCACGTTTTTTTGATTTCTTTAAAAAAGGCTGGAATATCTTTGATTTTATAATCGTAACAGCCAGTTTATTACCAATAGAAGGCAATGATAGTGTCTTATTAGCTCGACTACTACGAATATTCAGAGTGTTACGTTTAATATCGGTTATCCCGGAACTGCGCATACTGATTAGTGCACTACTAAAGGCAATGCCTAGAATGGGCTATATCGTATTATTGATGTTTATTATCTTCTACATCTACGCAGCAATTGGTAGCTTTATGTTTGAACATATTAACCCAGTGTTATGGGGAAATATCTCAATTGCCATGTTAACGTTGTTTCGAGTGGCAACGTTTGAAGACTGGACTGATGTGATGTATGAAACAATGACTGAGTTTCCACTGAGCTGGATGTTTTATCTTAGTTTTATATTCCTCACCGCCTTTGTGTTCCTCAATATGATGATTGGTGTCATATTAGATGTCATGCAACGTGAACACGAAGAATATTACCGTGAAACAGGTGAAGGCGAAGCGGGGGAGGTGCATTGGATAAAAGAGCATACAGAACAGATGGAGCAGCGTTTAGAGCGCATAGAAAGCTTGCTATTGGCTTCTACGAATAATGATACAAAGCTGAAGTGACATAAGGAACAAAGCCAATAGAACGCTAACTAATCCTCTTAGAGAAGGATACTCGGAGTTAAGAGTAAACAATGAGCTTAACGCAGTGCACCTACGTTAATCTTATTGTTTTGCACGTCAAAGTGCATGCGTATTATGACCAAACAATATGACGAAAATATTACAGCTGTGGGGCGTTGATGAGTCCATATGCTGTATCTTGATAGTTAATAACACTCATACATGTTTGCGTGACTGCAATATACCAATCTTTATTTAGTGCTGTGCAGATCAAACGTCGATGGACGTAATTCCATTTCTTCAAACTCTTCACTTGATGCCTCATGTGTAGGATCTAATCTACACTTTTCAGCATAGGCATCCCAGCGGGCATAGCGATTTTCAAGTTCAATCAGTGATTCCAAGTATCGAATTCGTTCATTACTAATTGCTATTTTTTGTTCATGATTAAAAAAATCTCTGTCCATTATAATCACCTTATTGTTTAGATATAACTATAAACCGTTTGAGTGGTTTTTCAAAATTATAGGCTATTAATCCCTACTGGATTGTTAAGTCATTACACTTTGAACTGGCTAAGATAATGGCAAAGCTACATTTAAATAGTTTTTTTGAAACGACAAGGTTCGGACAATAAATAATATTATTTTTAGTTCTTTATGACACTATAGAAATCAAGCCATTATCATAAGCCACATCGGCAAGAGTTATACCCGTTAACGTTATTTGTACTTCTGTAGTTTGAATATCTGGATTTGGTTGTAAAGTAACTACGGTGTCTCCCGCTACATCTTCTAAGAATAAATTAAACCCAGATGCAGTAGAACTACCATCAGAGAGTGTGTAGTTATTACCAACAAATACGCTATCAATACCACCTAAGCCCAAGTCATCGAGGGTAATGACTGATTCTACATCAAAACTATTAAGGGTTGCGATTGATGAGTTATCAATAAGAAACAGATCACTCCCCGTCGTTGCGGTGTAAGTGCCACTATAAAAATTGTTTATAATTACCCCTGTTTCTTCAATAGCCTGTAATGCCAATGTGTGGATGGCGTATAGCTCATTAAGGAAAGACGAGTCTGCGCCGGTATACTCCTCTGCAGTGGTTCTGGCATTTTCCGCAGCGATAACTAAGGTAGCTAATAACGATGCCGTCGGAGTTAGTGTTGTGTTTATATCAGTTGTAACTGTTGTGCCCGTGGTGTCGGTAGTGCCCGTGGTGTCGGTAGTACCCGTGGTGTCGGTAGTACCCGTGGTGTCCGTAGTACCCGTGGTGTCCGTAGTACCCGCCGTATCGCTTATATCAAATACAGGAACCCCGCCGCGAGAAGGAATTGACTCTAATATTTCATTAATCAGCACAAAACCTGAATCCACGGAACTAGTCAGGTTATCAATACCCGCTAATGCTTCAATAGATCTTTGATAAGCAAGATCGTTTTCTAAATTATCAGGATGAGTAATATTACTTGAATTAGCTAAAGTCTCAGCAAAATAAATACCGACATTAACTTTATTTGTTAACGTATCTTGTCTATTTTGCTCCGCTTCTTTTTCTGATGCTGATAACGACTCAGACTGAGCATCATTTAAATCCACATTCAATGCACTATGAACAAACATGGCAACCATGTCTGAACGGCTCATGCCACTATTGAGACCGTCAGTCCAAAAGGCAATGCCTTCACTGTCACCTTCATAGCCCAAAGCATTGACATAAATAGCTTCAACAAACTGTAGGTTATTCATTGCTGAATAAATATCTGTGAATTTAGGATGAGCAGCAAAGCCAGCCGCTAGCGTTTTGAAGACATCTAAATCATTGCCTCCCGAGGCTTCACCTTGCCAAAAGTTTAATCCATTCTGATCAGGAGCTCGATTGAAAAATGCGGCATAAAGTCCGGCGATTACTTGCTTTGCTGTTGCTGGCATAATTTAACCCCTTATGTTTATTATTGATCTTTCTCGGAGTAGACTTCCATTCAGTACCAAGATTACAGTAAGGTTAACTATATTTGATACGGCCTCACCCAGTCAAATAAAAGACTGCTTCACATCGTTGACAGCCATTGATTCGGATGGTTTGTCTGCTTTCAATCCACTGGGATGAGAGGATGATTACCCGCATGAAAACAAACTTAGTGCAAACGGTCATGGCTTTAAGCAAGGTATCTCTGCTTGCTAGCGGACTAATCAACTTTTGGCATAGTTAAGTCGCACGTGTGGTGACATCACTTAAGTATAAAATGGGGATCGTAAATCATAGGCGCAGCAACTCCGAACAAAGGGGGGAGTGACTTACATAATGAGTGAAGTAGGACTATTGCTTGTAGTGCAGTACTTTTAATCTTAGCCCGAACGACAGGCAATAAAAAAGCCCTAGCTGTTTTATCAGCTAAGGCTTTGATAGTTCTTGCATATTCATTGGAGCCGGAGATAAGACTTGAACTTACGACCCTCTGATTACAAATCAGATGCTCTACCAACTGAGCTACACCGGCAATGAAAGATAGGAATTATACGGCTGCTTATAGGACTTGGCAAGAGAAAATTTACATTTTTTTCATTATTTTTCTCTTAGAGGGGTTTTTTGTATTTAAGCAGTAAAAGTGTCCTTAATTATAGCGATTTCTAAACTTAATTCGGCCAAGCTGTCAATAGATTCGGCCTCATTTTTCCATATTTTTTTAAATGAACTAGAGTCCAACAGCGGCTGTGGAATATTCTTAATGTCGGTAACGCTTGAAAGTTTATTTAATTCGTTAGCTATAAAAATGATGTCATGGAGCTCAATCTCAGCAGTAGCGTTTAACTGGGGTTTATTGTGGCTAAATGCTGTCTGTGAAATCTCAGCTGAAAAGTTCCAGTTTTGTAGAATTAATTTACCAGCAATGGGATAGAGCTTGGGCATAATTCGGTTGGCAACTTGAATAAGTAACTTGGGTTCATGTTTTAGCGTGCTTATCTGGTTTAACCTCAAGATAATAGGTAGTATGCCTATATTGTGAACCATGCCAGCTAGCAGGGCTTGTTCAGGTTCTAATGAGGTTTTTTTATTGGCTAATACATAACTTAAGGCGGCGACATTACTGCTACTGTGCCAAACTTGATTAAAATAGGGTTCAAGGCCACGCATTTTTGCCGACATAAAGTTTTGGGCGATAACAAGACTGGTGACCAGTGTTTGAACTTTAGCTGAACCGAGTCTTGAAATAGCTGCTTTGACAGTCGTTACAGGATTTCTGGAGCCAATGAGTACCGAATTAGCCACTTTAATTAGTCTGCCGGAAATATTAGGATCATGTTTGATTAGGTTTGCAAACTCTTCCACAGTGGAATCCTGGTTAGTTGCAAAACTTCGCACTTCAAGAAGAAGATCAGGAGGGGAGAGGAGAGTGAGTTTATTACTCTTAATTTCCCCTGTCAATTCAGCCATTGCGGCATTCACTTGCTGGTTTAGCATCATTGCTGTTTATTCTTTATATAATAATAAAGTAGCCTCATTCCTGAGGCAATATCACTTTTTAGAGAAAAGTGGGGTGAGTAATGGGGCTCGAACCCACGACAACCGGAATCACAATCCGGGACTCTACCAACTGAGCTATACTCACCAATATTTCCTTATCATCACAGGGTAATCCAAACCCTATGAAGTTAAGCGATGTATTGTACTTTCTTTATCACTGAGGTCAAGAAAAATATAATAAACAAAGACGATGGGGTTTTAGTTAAATTAATTCTAAGTCAATTTTCTTTTCATCGAGATCAACTCGAACAACACGGACATTGATTTTGTCACCAAGGCGGTATGTTTTTCGAGTGCGTTCGCCCATGAGTCGATGTCCAGCCGCATCAAATTGGTAATAGTCATTTTTTAATGAGGTGACATGGACTAAACCCTCGATATACATATCGCTTAGTTCAACAAAAAGACCAAAACCAGTGACACCACTAATAACACCCTCATGGTCTTCACCAACTCGTTCTTGCATGAATTCACATTTCAACCAATCACTGACATCGCGTGTTGCTTCATCAGCACGGCGAGAGGCCATTGAACAGTGGTCACCCAGTTTCACCATATCATCATGAGATGAACGCCATTCTGACTTTTTCTTGCCAGAAATAATATGGCGAATAGCACGATGCACTTGTAAATCTGGATAACGGCGAATGGGCGAGGTGAAATGGGCATAGGCTTCAAGTGACAAACCAAAGTGACCTTCATTATCAGGGCTATAAACCGCTTGTTTTAGACTGCGTAACATAACGGTTTGTAGCAAATGTGCATCAGGACGTTTTCTTGCATTCTTAAGTAGTGACGCGTAATGAGCGGGTTGGGGCTCACTACCACCGCCTAATGATAGACCTAATTCACCAAGGAATTCACGCAGACCAGACAGCTTTTCTTCTGATGGTGTTTCATGAACACGGAATAGGGCTGGGATTTGATGTTTTAATAAAAATTGAGCAGCGGATACATTCGCGGCCACCATAAATTCTTCAATTAAACGATGGGCATCGTTACGTTCACGTGGTTCGATGGTTTGGATTTTACGGTTTTCATCAAAAATGAACTGGGTTTCAGTCATTTCAAAATCAATCGCGCCACGCTCTTCGCGAGCCTCAAGCATGACTTTAAATAAGTCATACATGGTTTCTATGCCAGGTAAGACATCAGCATATTGTTGTCGTAGTGCTTCATCACCATCAACCAACATTGCTGCGACCTTGGTATAGGTCAGACGTGCTTTTGATTTCATCACCGCTTGATGAAATTGGTGTGATTCCACTTGTCCGGCGGTATTGATGACCATTTCACAGACCATGCATAGGCGATCGACATCAGGGTTCAGTGAACATAGGCCATTAGATAATGCTTCCGGTAGCATCGGGATGACTTGGCTCGGGAAATAAACCGATGTGGCGCGTTCTTGGGCATCTTTATCTAGTGGACTTTTAGGTTCAACATAAGAAGATACATCCGCAATGGCAACCCATAGGCGCCATGATCCTGAGTCTAACTTTTCGGCATGTACGGCATCATCAAAGTCACGTGCATCTTCACCATCAATGGTTAGTAAAGGTAGGTCACGTAGATCAAGACGTCCATCAATTTCTGCTTTAGGAATTTCTGAACCGAATGATTCTGCTTGATTGAGTGCGTCGACAGACCAGAGATGAGGTAAGTCGAATGCGCGCAAGGCAATATCAATTTCCATTCCTGGCGCCATATGGTCACCTAAGACGGTCACTACTTTTCCTAGAGGAGAGCGATGTTTATTAGGATGTTCAGTAATTTCAATTTCAACAATTTGGCCTTCTTTGGCATCCATTAGTCCTGCCGGAGGAATTAAAATATCTTGGCTAATACGGCGGTTATTGGGGACCAGATAATAGATGCCCGCATCGGCAACTAAGCGGCCAACAACGAGTGGATTGCCACGTTGTAGCACTTCAACAATCGCGCCTTCTTTACGGCCGCGGCGATCTACACCTGATACACGCACAACAGCACGATCACCATGTAAAACAACATGCATTTCACGTTCACTTAAGAATAGATCCTCAGCACCTTCATCTGGTATTAAAAAACCAAATCCGTCAGGGTGTCCCATCACACGCCCAGTAATAAGGTTCATTTTTTCCATGACACCATAGGCATTTTTACGATTGCGTAATAACTGACCATCACGCTCCATAGCACGCAGGCGGCGACGTAAGGCTTCGATTTCATCTTCACCTTTAAGGCCTAATAATTTACTTATGTTACGACGCGACAAAGGGCGATTATTTTGTTTTAGGAGTTCTAAAATGAATTCACGACTTGGAATTGGATTGTCGTAGTTTTCAGCTTCGCGCTTAGAGTGGGGATCTTGCTTATTTTTATGTGTCATTGACAGTACTTACTCGACAGAGTTTTGCTAGTAACTTGCATGCTTTAAAAGCATGCAAGCGAATGGTTTATAGCCTATTCTAACTTTTTCAGCATAATTAGCTACTTTTTTACGTTTTAATGATAAAGCCAACATAAGAAAAAACTTAATTATCGTAATAAGCTTTCTCGGCTTAGTTTTTGCTTGGATCACTGTAGTTATTCATTGGCTTTGTGTAAATATGATTGTTTAGCCCATACTTTTGTCGCAACTTTTTCATTTACTGGCAGATTGATGGAACAATATTGCCGGTAAAGCGGCAAATGATGACAATAGTCATTCGTAGAATGATGAATAACCGAGTATTATTAGAACAAATTTAATTTAAATGAACATATATTAAAGAAGGTCACCATGGCTACACTTATTGATTCTATTGATGAACGCACCAAGCTTGCTGGAACAAATCATCTTGAAGTCCTGTTATTTAGTTTAGGCACCAACGATGATACCGGCCGAGATGAGGTTTTTGGTATTAATGTATTCAAAGTGAGGGAGGTTTTAAATATTCCTGAAATTACTAGCGCTCCAGATATGCCAAATGGTGTTGAAGGTTTTGTTAGTTTACGTGGTGATATGGTGCCCATCATAAATTTACAGAAGTTTTGTAATTTGTCGTCTACTGATGAGCCGACAATTTTAATGATCACCGAATACAATACCCATGTGCAAGGATTCTTAGTTAATGGTGTTGATACGATTCAGCGTTTGAACTGGGAACAAGTGAAAGAGCCGCCTCCGTTACTTTCTAAACGTCTAGGTGGTTTAGTCACAGCGGTGTCTGAATTAGAAGATAAACGTTTAGTGATGATTATGGACGTTGAAAAAGTACTTGCAGATGCCGGTGGTTTTTATGATGAAACTATCTTTGATGGCATCGAGAAACTGGATACAGATAAACAACATACGATTCTATTTTGTGATGATTCCAATATAGCGCGTAAACAAATTATGAAAGCACTGGAACATATGGGTGTGAAATTTCGTGTCGGTCATAACGGCGCTGAAGCATGGGCTATTTTAAATGAATTGGCTGAAAAATGTGAGAAAGAGGGGCGCGAAATCACCACTGAAATTCAGGCGGTATTAACGGATGTCGAAATGCCTGAAATGGATGGTTATGTATTGACGCAAAAAATAAAATCAGATCCCCGCTTTTCTAAATTAGCCGTCATAATGCATTCATCACTGACTGCTACAGCTAATATGGCGATGGGCAGAAGTGTCGGTGCTGATGCCTATGTACCTAAATTCCAACCTAAACAATTAGCCGATACGCTGGAAGGGTTTTTTGCCGAACTTGAGTCTCCAGAATCTAAAGAGGCCTGATAGGGGTAAAGTGTGAGCATTAGACAATTTAGTTTATTAGATAGTCTTATTATGGAATGTGATAAGGCGTTGAAAACGGTGGCAGGTCAACCAGATACGACAGACCGACCTATACCTAGTAAGGCGATAGAAGAGCAGCAATTAACCGATCAAGAGCAACGCCTATCAGCACGGTTAATGCGTGTTAATCATTCAGGAGAAGTCTCGGCTCAGGCCTTGTATCAAGGACAGGCACTCACGGCAACACTGCCTGAGGTGCGAGCAGCAATGGAGCAAGCAGCACTAGAAGAAAACGATCACTTGGTGTGGTGTCAGCAACGCGTAGAAGATTTTTCTAGTCATACCAGTATTCTTAACCCACTTTGGTATGCAGGTTCATTTATGATGGGGGCTGCAGCAGGAAAAATTGGTGATAAGTGGAGTTTAGGTTTTGTTGCAGAAACAGAGAAACAAGTGGTTAAACACTTAGATGAACATTTACAACAGATCAGTGAGAAAGACGAGAAGAGTCGAGCTATTCTCGAACAGATGAAAGTCGACGAATTACATCATGGCACTATTGCAGTTGAAGCCGGCGGTGCGACACTACCTAAGCCGGTACAAGTTGTGATGGGCTTAATGTCTAAAGTCATGACCAAGAGCAGCTACTGGTTATAACAAGTAGCTAACACGACTGATCAGGCGCCTTTTTTAAGCTGTTTTAGTTAGTGTGACTGATACCTGAAATAGTTCAGCATTATTTTCATCTTGAATCACGCGAATCACTTTCCCTTCAGCTACAAAAGGAGGTAAACGTTCGCCATTTGGATTCATAATGATGTCAATTTCATCATTTTCAGACAAGGCAAAATCAGTTTGCATAGAAAGGCCGGTAGCACTTAAATTACCACTTTCACCATGATGAGTTTGACCATCAGAATTTTTAACAGTGTAGGTGACTTTTGTTTCAATACTCATTCTGACGAAATCACGTTTTTCATCGTAGTCATGATCAGACATGCTTAAGGTTTCCTTTATTAATTAGTCCCATACATCTATAGGCTATCAGCCAAGAAAGTATGATAATTCAGTATTGCCTATCTTTGTAGGGTATCGTAAGCTAAAAACACCTCATTAAGCTAGAGAAAACTATGGTTAACGCCACAAGATTAAATTCTACAAGCCTGTATCAACGCTGTGATAGCGATCAGTTTGATTTTAAATCTACAGCGGAATTAGACGGTTTACCAACGATTATTGGTCAATCACGCGCATTAGATTCTGTTGACTTTGGTGTAAATATCATTGGTGATGGTTATAATTTATTTGTGATGGGATCGGCAGGGTCTGGTAAATATACCTTGGTTAAACGCTTTCTTGATGATCATGTAAAACTACGTGAGCAAGGACAAGACTGGGGCTATTTACATAATTTCTCAAATCCCCAAAAACCATGGGTAGTATCGTTACCCGCTGGACAAGGACGTCAGCTCCATCACGATATCGAGAAAGTGATTCAGCATTTGTTGACTGACTTGCCTCATGTATTTGATGATGAATATTATCGTGGTCGAATGCGTTCTATTGACGAGGCGGCACGTAAACATCGGGTCCGTTTGTTTGGCATATTACAGCAGGAGGCAGATCGCCAAGACATCATCTTATTACGCATGCAAGATGGTAGTTATGCTTTTGCGGCAAAACGTGATGGCGAGGCGATGACATCAGATGAGTTTGAGCAATTACCGGTCGATCAACAAGAAAAAACAGAAGATGCTATCGCTACCTTACATGAGGAAATGCAACATACCTTATTAGAATTGCGAGAGTGGGAGAGAGATAATCAGACTAAAGTCACTGCACTCAATGATGAGGTTGCGACCGAGGTTATTAGTCGACAGATCGACAAGTTAAAACATGCTTATCCGCAAGTATTACGTTTACAGCATTATTTTGATGAGATGAAAAAAGATTTATTAGAAAATGTAGATGCCTTTGTTAAACAAGAAGAAGAAACGGAAGAGGTCAATCCCAGTCCAGACAACTCTCTACAGCGTCGCTATCAAATAAATTTGATTGTTGATAATTCTGATACCACGGGTGCACCTGTTGTCTATGAAAATCTACCTAGTCACCAAAGTCTATTAGGTTGTGTGGAAAATATGGCAATGATGGGTGCCTTAATCACTGACTTTAGTTTAATTAAAGCAGGTGCACTGCATCGGGCTAATGGTGGTTATTTAATTCTCGATGTCGAGCAATTGTTAATGCAACCTTATGCTTGGGAAGGCTTGAAACGAGCCTTACATGCTAAAGAAGTTCGTTTTGATGCACTGGAACAAATGTATAACTTAGTCTCCACCGTGTCACTTGAACCTGAACCGATGCCATTAGATTTAAAGGTTATCTTATTAGGTGACCGGAATTTGTATTATCGCTTATATGATCTAGATCCCGAATTTGCTGAATTATTTAAAGTGGTGGCTGACTTTGAAGAGCAAATGGAAAGAACGCCAGAAAATGATTTGCTCTATGCACGACTTATTGGCAGTACCGTGCAAAAAGAAGGCTTAAGTCACTTGGATGCAGGTGCTGTGGCAAAAGTCATTGAACAAGCAGCGCGTTCAATTGAAGACAATAGCAAATTCTCATTACATCTTGGTTGGATGACGGACTTATTACGTGAATCTAGCTATTGGGCACGCAAGCGCCAAGCTAAGCTGGTATCACGAGAAGATGTTATTCAAACATTAAGCAGCCGAGAGCAGCGCGTAGATCGCATTCGTAGTGATCTCTATCAACATATTAAACGTAATATCACGCGTATTGATGTTATGGGAGAGCAAATAGGGCAAGTGAATGCCTTATCTGTTTTTTCTGTGGGTGAATTGAGTTTTGCACAACCTTCCCGCTTAACAGCAAACTGTCGCTTTGGTGATGGTGAAATTTTAGATATTGAACGTGAAGTTGAATTAGGTGGCGATCTGCATTCAAAAGGCATGTTGATTATGAGTGGTTATTTGGGTTCAACCTATGCCAAAGATAAACCACTATCCATGTCTGCAAGTCTCGTGTTTGAACAAAGTTATGGTGAAGTGGATGGGGATAGTGCCACAGTAGCCGAGCTTTGCGCTTTATTGTCAGCCATCGCGCAATTGCCTTTAAACCAATCACTAGCAATCACCGGCTCAATGAACCAACGTGGTGAAGTTCAGGCTATTGGCGGGGCGAATGAAAAAATTGAAGGGTTTTTTGATGTGTGTTCAATCATTGGTTTAACAGGGCAACAAGGGGTCATTATTCCTAGCAGTAATGTGCAACACTTGATGTTACGACAAGACGTGATAGAAGCGGTGGCTAAGGGGCTGTTTCATATTCATGCCGTTGAAACTGTAGATCAGGCACTTGGACTGTTATCGGGCATCAGCGTTGGTGAGCTAGATGAGGAGGGGGAATACCCTGAAGCTTCATTTAATGCCGCAATTGCAGCACGCCTACAGCTGTGGGTTGATGTACATAAACATGAAAAAGAGTCAGAACCTGATGATTCCGACTCTTAATTTTAAGTACTTACAAGTGAGCTATTCAAAATAGCTGAGGGTGATGGTGACACGGCGGTCATAAAATAATTCATCACCCCATGAATCTTGGTGAACATTGCCCTGTTCACCGTAGCTGGTTGCAAGTAGTTGCTCGGCAACACTACCATCATCAAGTAGCCGTGTTGTCACCGCAGAAAGGCGTTGTTTAGCTAACAGGCAATTGTCATCATTACTACCACGCCAATCACTGTGGGCTTCAATATTGGCATAGAGTTGTTCATTACTTTTAAGTAATGCCGCCAGTTTAGTTAAACCTTGCTGGGCATGCATGCTGATAACATTGCTATTGGTCATAAAATAAACATCAAATTGATAACTAGTAGCAAACTGCATTAATTGTTCACGCTGTAGTTGATGTATTTGTTCTGTCTCCGCTTGAAGTTTTCTGATGACTGTTTGTGCTTGCTGTGAGCTTTGTTGAGCGTCGGACAATTTAGTCATGGTGAGGCTTAAGTCTTTCTCTAGGGCTGCAATGGATTGTTGTTGTAGATTAAGTGACTGGGCTGTTGTTTGTTGATGACCTGTCATCACCCCCATTGAACCACCAATAATGGCACCAATAGGCCCGCCCGCTAGTCCACCAATAAGTAAACCAACACCTCCTACGCTGGCTTGATGATAAGTTTTGGCTGTGCTTGAACTAGCAGGGTAAAAACTATCTGCCATAATGACCTCACTGCTCATTAATAATAAACTTAGACCTAGTGCTTTTTTATACATGTTATTCTCCATTTTAATAATTGGTTCAGCGTGTCATCCTTGACGTGCAATAAGGGGTTGTTGAAATCTATTTCTGCGCCGAGTGAGTGTTATTAAACAGCTATTAGGTGGCGGGATAAGGTCGTGATTTTGGCGATGTAACGATAAAATGTGGCAGAAAAAAGGCAACAAAAGGAAATCAAGCGATGGGACGTAGAATTGCAATTGTCGAAGATGAGCCTGCTATTCGAGATAATTATGCTGAAGCACTGAGACGTCAGGGCTATGAGGTATCCACCTATGATCGTCGCAGTACGGCTTTTGCAGCGTTCCAGCAACGTTTACCAGAATTGGCGATTATCGATATTGGTTTAAATGATGAACCCGAAGGCGGCTTTGATTTGTGTCGCGATCTACGTGCGATGTCAGAGTCATTACCCATTATTTTTTTAACCGCGCGTGATAGTGAGTTGGATACGGTGTCGGGGTTTCGTCTGGGAGCAGATGATTATCTAACCAAAGATATTGGTTTATCACATTTGCAAGCTAGAATTGCGGCTTTATTTCGTCGTCTAGAATTAATGAAAACCCCAGAGGTGACTGGGGAGCTTATTAGTCACGGTGAATTGCTACTTGATAGTGACCGTATGATGGTGACGTTTGCTAATCAACCGGTTGGATTAACGGTGACAGAGTTTTGGTTAGTTCATGCCTTAGTGCGTTTTATTGGTCATGTTAAAACACGTGAGCAATTAATGCAGGCTGCCAATATCTATGTGGATGAAGATACCATTAGCTCTCATATCAAACGGATTAGGAAAAAATTTCAAGCGGTCAGTGCTGACTTTTCAGCCATAGAAACAGTCTATGGCTTGGGTTATCGCTGGATTGAATTATAAAATAGTTTATGTCTATTGGAGCTAAACTTCGTCTGAAACTACGGAGTAAATTATTACTTGTTTCACTGATTTTATTATTATTGCCCTGGTTAGGCGTGCGTTATATACAAGCCGTTGAAGATCTACTGCAACAAGAACAAGCACATGCGATGGCAACAATTGCTAAAGCCAGTGCTATTTTAGTCGGCCAATATCCTACTATTCTGACGGATCGCCTGACTTTATTAGAGACAGAATCCACTATTGCAGCGACAACTGTTTTTCGTGTGCCAAATAGGATTCAAATAGATGGTTATCATGATGATTGGTTGGCTCATAGTGCACTATTTAAACCATTTTCATCCACAAACCAACTAAAACCAAGCGACACTATTGATCCACAAGATGTCTCGGTACGTTACATTAGTACACAGCAGCAACAATCACTTATTGTATTAGTCGATGTTGTCGATGATTCAATTGTATTTCGCGATCCATACAAGCAACAACGGCATGGGGCTGATGCCATTATTATTGCAGTTGTCGATCAAAAACAGCGTGTCCATCGCTATATATTAAGTAGTAGTTCATTTGGGTCAATTAATGCCTATGAATATATCGGCAACTATCAAGACCCAGTGATTATTCAGCGTCAAACGGGGATTAAAGCCGTGTGGCAGCGCTCCACCTATGGTTATCGGCTGGAATTTAAATTGCCCCTGAACATGCTGTCATCATCGATGGCATTGGCTGTTGTCGATATCGATGATATAGAGCGAGATTCGCCTAAAATTATTGGTTTAGGTGATGTGCGAAATAGTGATTTTTTCAGCACCTTATTATTACCATCAATTGAATTGTCAGCTGTCTTAGCTGATATGGCAACAGAAGGCGTTCGTTTATGGCTGGTGGACAAGAAGGCACAGATTGTTGCTTCTGCAGGCCAAGGTAGCGTAGTGATGGATGAACCTAGGTTACATTCAGTGATGGATCTTTTCTATCAGTTATTTTTACAACAAGCGGTATCGGATGATGAATCCTTGTCGCATGAACAAGCCGTTATTGCTGGAGATACGGTTGTCTCTGCATTAACAGGCACCGCCTTAACAGAGCGAAGAAAAGCGCGAGGCGATGATAATGTAACGATTGTGGCAGCACAGCCAGTCAATATTGATGGTGTAACAGTGGGCGCTATTGTTGCTGAACAAAATACCAATGCCATTCTAGGTCTACAAAACCAAGCAGTGACAGCATTACTTAATACCACCATAGTGGTTCTGGTACTTGTTATTGCAGTACTTATCGGCTTTGCTAGCCGCTTATCATTTCGAATTAGACGACTTAACCGTGATGTGTCATCTGTCGTCAGTGGTGATGGCCGCGTAGAAAAACAATTTTCATCAAGAGTTGAATATGATGAATTAGGTGAGTTAAGACAAGGTTTTGAGCAACTGCTTGAGCGTTTGGGTAATTATACTCATTATTTAGAAGCTCTAGCATCTCGTTTGGCCCATGAATTACGAACGCCAATCGCGGTGATCAGAACATCATTAGAACATTTAGAAAGCGACCCCGATGATAGGGCGCTGTATATAGAAAGAGCACGGACAGGTAGTGAGCGGCTAAATAATATTGTCGCCAGGATGAGCGAGGCAAGCCGCCTTGAACAAACGGTTAATAAGGTCGTGTTAGAAAAGTTTGATCTCAAACAATTATTGCTTGATATTGTGCCTGCCTATCAAGATCTCTATCCCCAGACAATGATTGAAATAGAAGTGATGGATGAGCAAGTAAACGTAATGGGGTCACAAGAATTAATTGTACAAATGTTAGATAAATTAATTAGTAATGCCGTTGATTTTCATACGCAGGATACAGTCGTTATATTGGGCTTAACAAGTCAAGCGAAAAGCTGCCTGTTATCGGTCAAAAATACGGGCATTCATTTGCCAGATAAAATGTCAGAACAGTTATTTCAACCGATGGTATCCATTCGCCAATCAACCTCTCAGTCTAGCTTGCCGCATTTGGGCTTAGGACTTTATATTGTGCAATTGATAGCTGAAATGCATCAAGGCAAGGTTGAGGGCTTAAATTGGCAAGATGGAGTGGAGATTTGTGTTGAGCTGCCGCTAACTAAGTCATAGTATTCAGATGGAGTATGGAATCAATGACAACGCGATCTTATTTAACACGATTTTTGGCCGTAACAACTTTTCTTCTAGCCTCTTTGGCTCAGGCTATTCCAATGCCACCTGTACCGACAGAGCCCATTTACTTTGAGCCACCTATTGTGCAGCCAACGGCTGAAATCCGCAATCAAAGTTGTATCGACTTAGATAATGCTATCCGATATTTACACCCATACCGTTATAGTTATAAAGCAGAGTTCCATCAAGATGGTTATAACAAAATAGCGACGGCGAGCATTGCGCTTGAGAGTGTAATGGCCATATTAGGGCTAACATACTTGTCTTACTCAGCCTTGCTTGAAGAAAAAGAACAGCGTCGTACATTACAGATAGAGCAACAGATAGCCATGTTACAACAGGTCAAAGCTGAGAAACATTGCTTCGAATAGCTTAAATTTGTTGTGGGTTGGGCAAAAACTCATGTACTATCGAACTAGAAATATAATAGTTGAGGTAAGTAAGTTATGAGTACTATGGATATTAAAGCAAAGTGGTATGAAGCAAACTTGGCAACGGCACGTGAAAGCCGAAAAAAATGGTATCAACCAAATAAGAAAACCGTTGAAGCGACAGATAGTCACTGGTATGAAGCAAATGCTCCTCATTCTAGCGTAGGTGGTACGCCTTGGTATGAAGCTAATTTAGTTGAGCATTTAGATGCTAAGGAAAAGTGGTATAAAGCTAACTTAAAAGCTGCTGTTGCATCGGTGCGTGAAGATCGTCACAAATGGTATGACGCAAACAGAGCTGAAGTGCCGTGGTATGAAGCTAATGAACACGCTGATCCTCATGCGGATATGAAAAAGAAATGGTATAAAGCCAATCTAGAAGCCGCGCGAGCAAGCCACGCTAAATGGTATGAAGCAAATCAACTAGAAACAGTGCATTCTGATACGCATTGGTATGAAGCGAATGCAAACCCGCATGCTGAAATTAAGACAAAGTGGTATGAAGCGAATCTAGAAGCTGCACGTGCGAGCCGAAATACATCTCATTGGTATGAAGCCAACACGGTTGCTGACCCTTATGCGGAAAGTAAACAAAGATGGTATGAAGCTAATATTGCTTTGATTCGTCAAAAAAATATTAAGAAAAAATGGTATGAAGCCAATACTGTCGCTGCTCGTCAAACTAGCAAAAAATGGTATGACGCCAATAAATAAGCAATAAAAAACGTATTTAAACTGTATGGATGTTGAATGTTTTACGGTAGGCGCATTTCAGGTTAACACCTATTTATTAAAAGATCCGTCAACAGGAAAGTGCGCCATTGTAGATACCGGAGAAAGTGATGAGTTGCTTCAGCGTATTCTCGCACTTGATTCTGCTCCTGATATAGAAGCGATATTATTAACGCATGGTCATCTTGACCATGCGGGTTCATTAGTGTCTTTGCAGAACATTTTTTCAGCAAAGACATATTTACCACGATTAGAACTGCCTCTCTTTGCTACGCTTCCTGAACAGGGCGATTGGTTTGGTGCGCCTCATATGAATAGGCCCTGTGGACGAATCGATGTCCTAGTGGATGAAGGCGATACAATTAATATCGGCAATAGCACATTGAGTTTTATTTCAACGCCAGGTCATACGCCAGGACAAGGTTGTTATTACGATGAACACGATATTTTTGTCGGTGATACCATCTTTAAGGGCAGTGTCGGAAGAACTGATTTACCCATGGGGGAACATTTACTCATGCAGGAGAGTCTTAAGCATTTAATGACACTACCAGGCCACTTACAGGTACACAGTGGTCACGGACCGGTAACCACTTTGTCTGATGAATTGATGACAAATCCTTTTTTACAATTTTTGAGATAGCATAAACATGGCAAGTACAGAAAAATTATTAGATGGCTTTAAGCGTTTCCATACCCAATATTTTGCTGGTGATAGTGCTTTATATGACAGCATGAAACAAGGTCAGCCAGCCAAAACCTTAATGGTGGCTTGCTGTGACTCTCGTGTTGACCCTGCTATTTTGACGGATTGTGATCCTGGTGATTTATTTACAGTTCGTAATGTCGCTAACCTAGTTCCACCAAGTGAGAATGATGGTCACTATCATGGTACCAGTGCAGCCTTAGAGTTCGCAGTTAATAGCCTTGAAGTGGAAAATATTGTTGTTATGGGTCATGCAAGCTGTGGCGGTATCAGAGCCCTATGGGATGATGATGGTAGTGCCCAATCACAGTTTATTCATTCATGGGTATCAATCGCTGCATCAGCAAAAAATTGGGTGCAAGATAAATTACCGAATGCATCTGATGAAGAGAAAATTAAAGCCTGTGAGCAGCGTGCGATCCTAGAATCTTTAGCTAACTTAATGACTTTTACATGTATTCGTGAACGTGCTGAGCAAGGTACATTAACACTACATGGCTGGTATTTTGATATATCTACGGGTGATTTATTATGTTTTAACCCGAATACCGGTGCTTTTGAAGCCGTCGATACTTAATAGCTCTTTGCATACAAGCAAAGCGCTAATGTATTGAATTATTATTTTTCAGGCAGCGCTTTGCTTTCTTCTTCATTTACAGCTTCTGTTGCAGCATCATCGCTAGGCAGAGTTTCAGGCTCATCATCACCTAAACCAATAGAATTTAACAAACCTTGAAAGAGACTTGTTTTCTTTTCAGTGAGAGGCACTTCAATATTACGGTCTTTGCGCTCTGATTGTGGCAAATCTTCTCGCGCAACAATACGTGTATCACCATCCAAATGACTTAAAATTTCATCATCAGTAAAGTAGACGGTTAATGTACGTTGTTCACGTTGACCATTGCCTGGGTGGTAGCTATAGATATAATCCCAACGGTTAGGGTGAAATGTATCAATAATAAGTGGTGTCCCTAGTACGTAAGCCACTTGGTTTTTTGTCATACCGGGTTTGAGTTTATTAATCATACCTTGATTAACGGCATTCCCTTGCTGAATGTCGATACGATAAACGCCTGGAATTTTATCTTTATTACAGCCGCTCAGAACAATAATTAAGGCGGAAAAGGTGTAAATGAGAAACGTTTTCATTTATATTATCTATCACTAATTTATTTACCAAATTGCGATGATACGCTAATCACGCTGTTTCGACGAGGCACAATCACCATGGAAAGCCAAGATTTAAGAAAAGTAGGTCTGAAAGTGACCTTGCCACGTCTAAAAGTGTTGGAAATTTTAGAGTCAGCTGAACAGCGGCATATGAGTGCGGAAGATGTGTATAAAGCCTTGTTAGAGATGGGCGAAGAAATCGGTCTGGCAACGGTTTACCGTGTATTAACACAGTTTGAAGGGGCTGGGCTTGTTTCTCGCCTAAGTATTGATGGTGGCCACGCTGTATTTGAACTTGAAGATGGTACCCATCATGATCATTTATTATGTGTACGTTGTAATAAAATTGAAGAGTTTGTCGATGATGTGATTGAGCAGCGACAACGCGCTATTGCCGCTGAAAATGGCTTTGAGATGACAGACCACAGTTTATATATCTATGGTATTTGTCGGCACTGCCAGTCAAGTTAAAGGCTATAGCCAATTAGCATAAAGCTGCAATTTATAACTCTCACCACAGCGACACAGAGGTTACAGAGAAAAGTTCTAAGAAAACGGCTGTGTTCTCCGTGGCTTTGTAATTAATTTAGAAAGTAAGGAGGGGATGTATCTTTATCAATACGATACGAAGCTCTTACTGGATGATGTTCCTTTTCAGAACGCTCAGCACAGGGGTATGGGTATAGAGAAGCATTCTATGAAAACTCGGTGTCTCTGTGGTCAATTTAGGAAACAATAAGCTGAAGCAATGTTAACAGTATCTATTCGATAGCTACTTGTTACTGAATGATGCAGTTCAAATAGCTTGGATTTAGACTTGGCTCAACATTTCTTCCGCATGCAATCGGGTTTTTTCAGTTAGATTAACACCACCGAGCATGCGTGCTATTTCTTCAACACGTTGTTCTGTACTTAGTTCCACTACATCAATATAGGTACTCTCGGCAGAGTGTTGCTTATTCACTTGCAGTTGCTGATGTGCTTGCGCTGCTACTTGCGGCAGATGGGTGATGCAAATCACTTGTTGGGTGCTACCAAGTTGACGTAAATGTTGTCCAACAATCTCCGCAATTCCGCCGCCAATACCCACATCTACTTCATCAAAAACAAGGGTAGGCACACTACGTGTTCCCGCGGTGACGACTTGAATAGCTAGGCTAATACGCGCTAATTCACCTCCCGATGCAACTTTGCCAAGCTCTCCAGCTTCTTGTCCTGGGTTGGTACTGACCAGAATTTGGATTTGATCTGAGCCGGTTTCATTAAAATGATCATTTGCCATCGGATTGATGACAAATTCAATTGTGCCATTAGGTATCGCGAGTTCTTGGATAGACGCAGTTATTTTCTTGGCTAAGGGGAGCGCTGTTTTGTTTCGTTGTAAGCTTATTTTTTTGCACAAGGTGCGGCATACCGCTTCTTGCTCAGATAATTGTTGCTGTAACTTATCATTATCACCGCCCAGATTGGTTAGCGCGGTTAACTCATCACAGAGTGATTGATAGTGGGCGGGTAGTGCCTCTATCTCCACCTGATGTTTACGAGCAATAGTGTGTAATGTGGTTAATCTGGACTCAATATCATCGAGACGACCAGGATCACTCTCTGTGTGATCAAGATAATGGCGAAGCTCTATACCTGATTCATCAAGTTGGATAATGCTAGAGTTTAGTGTTTCTACAATATTTTTAAACTGCGGCTCTAAGTCTTGTTGTTTTTCAAGATAGGCAACTACGCCAGAGATAATACTGTAGGCAGCTCCTTGTTCTTGATCAAATAGTTGATACACAGCAGATTCTGCACTATGGATTAGCTGAGAGGCATGAGACAGGTGTTGCTGATCAGCTAATAACTGTTGAACACTGTCATCACTTAAGTCCAGTGGTTCAAGTTCTTGCACTTGATATTGCAATAAATCAAGTCGTGCAGATTGATCACTACTTTGTTGCTGTAGGACCGTTAATTGTTGCTGTAGTGACTGCCACAGTGTGTGTGCTTGAGCTAACTCGTCTAATAAAGGTTTATTTTTGGCAACCGTATCAAGTAATAAGCGCTGAGTTTCAGGTCGTACTAATGATTGGTGAGCATGCTGACCATGAATATCGATGCTTCGTTCACTGATTTCTCTTAATTGACTGAGGGCGACTGTGCGACCATTAATATAAGCACGTGAACGGCCGTCTTTAGTAATTGTTCTACGTAAATGACACTGAGCGTCATCATCCAGTTGTTGTTCAACTAACCACTGTTTTAGTGGTGCATTATTTTGTGTATCAAAACTGGCTGCTATTTCAGCACGGTCTTGACCATGACGGATCATTTTTGAATCAGCACGATCACCTAATACCAAACCAAGAGCATCAACTAAGATTGATTTTCCGGCACCCGTTTCACCCGTTAATGAGGTCATGCCTTGTTGAAAGCTAAGTTCAATATCATCAACAACGGCAAGATGGCGAACACTTAGATGGCTGATCATGTCAATTTACGCCCCCATTCAAGTTTTGCACGTAAAATTGAATAATGATCGTGGTTTTCTAAATGTAGGAGGGTGATATCACTTGGGTGACGTTCAATTCTGACGGTGTCCCCGGGTTGTAAAATATGACCTGGGCGACCATCGCAGGTCACCATAGCAGATGTTGTATTATTTTCACTTAATACAATCTCGATAACACTTGTTGCGGCAATAACTAGAGGTCGGTTGCTGAGTGTATGAGGGCAGACAGAGGCGAGCACTAAGGCGTCAAGGTTAACATCAAGAATAGGGCCACCGGCAGACATAGCATAAGCAGTTGAACCCGTCGGCGTGGCAACAACAAGACCATCGGCACGTTGACTATTGAGAAAGCGACCATCGATATAGGTTTCAAACTCAATCATATGAAGACTTTGGTGGGTATGTACGACGACATCATTCATGGCTTTACCAACAGGATGGACATCACCATTGACAACGGAAGCATGCATTAGAAAACGTGTGTCTTCACGATAATGACCATCTAAAATTTGACTAAGTTGTTGCTCTAATCTGGCGAGTCTTACATCAGCAAGAAACCCTAGGCGACCAATATTGATACCAACAATGGGTAAGTCTGTGCCTGATAATGCTCTTGATGCAGAAAGCAAAGTACCATCACCACCAATGGCAATAGTGAGGTCACAATTCTGAGGGAATTCACTAATAGATATGACCTCTATATCAGCTAAAAAACTCAAGGGTTCATTAACAACAACAGCCAGTGATTTAGATAATAAAAATTCAGTTACTTGAACTACCGCATTTTCCATAACGGGATCATCTTTACGAATAAAGAGACCAATACGTCTAAAAGGTGTGTTCATAAAGAATACGATCGTCTGATAAAGAAATAGAATGAACAAGATAGTAATTGGTTTAAGGCGGAAAACCAAAAAGAAAGTTAATTTAAATGAATTGTTGAATAATTAAGCGGAATGAAAAAGCTAATAATGATAGAATGGCGTGATTTTTATTAAACTTCCTAAATGGGGCCCCACAATGGCGATCGAACGTACAATTTCTATTATTAAACCTGACGCAGTAGCAAAAAATGCAATTGGCGATATCTATGCTCGTTTTGAAAAAGCAGGATTAAGCATCGTTGCAGCACGCATGATTCATTTATCACAACAACAAGCTGAAGGCTTTTACGCTGAACACAGTGAACGTCCTTTCTTTGGTGCACTAGTTAGCTTCATGACTTCTGGTCCAGTAATGGTGCAAGTGTTAGAAGGTGAAAACGCAGTATTAACTAACCGTGATTTAATGGGTGCAACAAACCCTGCAGATGCTGATGCAGGCACTATCCGTGCTGACTTCGCTGAAAGTATTGATGAGAATGCAGTACATGGTTCTGATTCAACTGAAAGTGCAGCGCGTGAAATTGCTTACTTCTTCACAGAAGATCAGCTTTGTGCTCGTACTCGATAAGCATTCGGTAGCATAATAATGTCGCGCACGAATCTATTAGGATTGGACTTAAAAGGTCTGGAAGAATTTTTTGCTGAAATAGGTGAAAAACCTTTCCGTGCGCGTCAGTTATTGCAATGGATACATCAATACCGAGTCGTAGATTTTGCTGAAATGACAAATTTGAGCAAAGTTTTGCGACAAAAACTGATTGAGACAGCCGAGGTTAAACCGCCCGAAGTACTGCAAGAATATCTGTCAAACGATGGTACGCGTAAATGGATTATTAAATTATCGTGCGGCAACTCAATCGAAACTGTTCATATTCCCGAAGATGGTCGCGGTACATTATGTGTCTCATCTCAAGTGGGCTGTGCTTTAGAGTGTACTTTTTGCTCAACGGCACAACAAGGGTTTAATCGCAATCTAACGGCCAGTGAAATTATTGGTCAGTTATGGTTAGCAAATGAAACCTTAGGTAAAGAACCGAAAGGTAATCGTGTTGTGACCAATGTGGTGATGATGGGCATGGGCGAGCCACTGGCAAACTATAATAATGTTATCAGTGCGATGAATTTAATGCGTGATGACTTGGCTTATGGTATTTCATGGCGTCGAGTAACATTAAGCACGTCAGGCATAGTGCCAATGATCGACAAACTCAGAGAGGATTGTCACGTTAGTTTGGCTATTTCATTGCATGCTGCAAATGATAAAGTGCGTAGTGAAATTATTCCACTGAATGACAAATATCCTATCGCAGTTTTATTAGAAGCATGTAAGCGCTATGTAGATGTAAAACAACGTCGCCATATTACAATTGAATATGTCATGTTGGCAGGTATTAATGATACAGCTCAAGATGCAAGAGATTTAATACGCATTTTGAAAGACTTGCCGGTAAAAATTAATCTTATCCCATTTAACCCATTTCCTGGCACGAATTTCCAATGTTCATCGCGCCCTGTCATTGCTCGATTCCAGAAAATACTAACGGATACAGGCTTGGTTGCAACGATACGTAAAACACGTGGTGATGATATTGTCGCTGCCTGTGGACAGTTAGCAGGTGAAGTTCAGGATAAAACTAAACGAACAGCACGTTTAGCGGCAGAAAAAGTGGTGACTTTTCAATGACAAATGCACTAATAAAGAGATTGACTATAGTTGTTATTAGTCTATGGCTAGTTGCTTGTACTGCGACAAGTCCAAGTCGTCCGCTTGAGCATATAGCTCCAGATCCTAAAGCGGCTAAAATTAACGTTAGTCTAGCCTTAAATTATTTTCAACGTGGCGAATATCAGATAGCATTAGATAAGTTAGAAAAAGCATTAAAACAAGATCCCAACCTGCCGAGTGCCCACAATACAATAGGTTTATTGTATCAACGCTTAGGTGAGACGGATAAAGCTGAACATCATTTTAAACAAGCCGTTCAGCGGGAACCCAGCTATTCTGCTGCCCAAAATAACTACGGTGTCTTTTTGTGTCAGCAAAAGAAGTATAGTGAAGCTGAGCAACGGTTTTTAGAAGCGGTTAAAAATCCCTTATACAAAAATCGAGCACAAGCGCTTGAAAATGCAGGTATGTGTGTCAACAGAATTCCTGATCAGACGCTGGCAGAAAAATACTTTCTAGATGCCTTGCAAGTCAACCCTTATTTAAGTAAGTCATTATTACAGATGGCAAAATTACGTTTTCTAAATCTCGAATACGAAGATGCTCGTTCATATATGAAGCGCTATCAAGCCGTTTCTAAGTGGGAACCTTCTTCTTTATTTACAGCGATTCAAATTGAAAACAAACTGAATGACCAAGATGCCGTGGCAAGTTATGCCTTGTTATTACGTGCAAAATTTCCTGACTCAGATGAGGCTCAGAAAGTTAAGAAAGGGCAATATTAAATATGACCGATGTTAACGATGAAGAGATACAATTAGAAAAACCAATCAGTGTCGGTGAACGGCTACAGCAGGCGAGAAAGACTAAAAAACTCACCATTGCAGACGTAGCTGCCCAGCTGAGATTAACGCAAGATAATATTCATTGCTTAGAAGTAGGCCAGTGGGAAAAATTGTACGGTCGCGCTTATGCGCGAGGTTATTTTTCTAGTTACGTTAAGCTTTTAGGTCTAGACGAAGATGAATTTTTAGCGGCTTTTGATCAAGACTACAAATCATTAGCAAGCGATACTGTATTAACAAACTTGGCCGCTAACGTAGAATCTCAACCTTTTCCTTGGTTACGCTTATTAACCATCATTGTCTTGCTGACCATTATTTGGTTTGCATATCAACAGTGGCAGGCTTCAGCAATAACGTCCGATATTGAAGATAATAGTGAGCTAGAACAGAGTACTCTCCAACAGAACAGTGAATTTAGTGAAAGCGTTGTAGAAGCAATTTCTCAACCTGTCGAAGCTATTGTTACAGAAAAAGATGTTGTTGCCAGTGAAGGCGATGTGCCAGCAGAGAGTGAAGCGACCACGCCAATGTTTGATGTAGTGACTGAAAATATCACTGAGACCGATGTTCTCATTGTGGAAAATAGCCCTGAATTAGCAACAATAGTTGCACCTATCGAAGACCTTATTGAAGAAACCTTTCTGGCTTTAGAATTTTCTCAGGACTGTTGGGTTAAGGTCAGTGATGCTAATGCCCAGGTGCTGATAAATAAATTAATGAAAGCAGATACCAGCCTTGAATTGACAGGGAAAACACCGTTAATGGTCTCTTTGGGACGTGCATCTGCAGTCAACATTAAAGTCGATGATAAAGACTTTGATTTACGACCCTTTACAGATGGCGATGTTGCCAAATTTAGCTTAGGAAATGAAGCATAATGTCAGAACCATCACCTATTATTCGCCGAAAATCTCGCCAGATTATGGTGGGGAATGTGCCGATTGGTGGCGATGCGCCGATTGCCGTACAGAGTATGACCAATACTGAAACCTGTGATGTGGACGCAACCGTGGCACAGATTACTGCATTACAAAATGTAGGTGCCGATATCGTGCGTGTTTCGGTACCCTCAATGGATGCCGCTGAAGCCTTTGGTAAGATCAAGCAACGTGTTGATATCCCCCTTGTTGCTGATATTCATTTTGATTATAAAATTGCTTTGCGAGTGGCTGAACTTGGCGTCGATTGTTTACGAATCAACCCGGGTAATATCGGTAGAGAAGATCGTGTTCGTGCCGTTGTAGATAGTGCACGCGATCATGGTATCCCGATTCGAATTGGTGTCAACGCGGGCTCACTAGAAAAAGATTTACAAAAAAAATATGGTGAACCTACACCCGATGCCATTGTTGAATCAGCACTACGTCATATTGATATTCTTGACCGCCTAAATTACCCAGAGTTCAAAGTCAGTCTAAAAGCATCGGATGTATTTATGACCGTCCATGCTTATCAAAAACTGGCTGGCCAAATTGAACAACCCTTACATCTTGGTATTACTGAAGCAGGCGGTTTACGCTCAGGTTCCGTTAAGTCAGCAATTGGTTTAGGGATGTTACTTTCACAAGGTATTGGCGATACCATTCGAGTGTCATTAGCTGCTGATCCAGTTGAAGAAATTCGTGTCGGTTTTGATATTTTAAAAAGTCTAAGAATTAGAAATAAGGGCATTAACCTTATTGCTTGTCCATCATGCTCACGCCAACAATTTGATGTTATTTCAACTGTTAATGCGCTTGAAGCTCGTCTTGAAGACATTATAGAGCCTATGGATGTCGCAGTGATTGGTTGTATTGTTAATGGCCCAGGTGAAGCAAAAGAAGCCGCAGTTGGTTTAACCGGTGGCGAACCGAACTTGCTTTACGTGGATGGTAAACCTGATCATAAAGTAAGCAATGAGACTATTGTTGATGAATTAGAGCGTGAAATTCGCGGTCGAATTGCACGACAACAACAAGTGACACATCCAGATAAAATTATACCTATAAAGGACATGAGTTAAGCGTGGCAGAGATTATCCGTTCGATCCGTGGGATGAATGACATCCTTCCTGATGTAACCCCTTATTGGCAAGCTGTTGAAACTGCACTTAAAGAGGTGTTATCAGGCTATGGTTACCAAGAAATTCGTTTTCCAATTGTTGAAAAAACAGAATTGTTTTGTCGCTCGATTGGTGAAGTAACAGATATCGTTGAAAAAGAGATGTATACCTTTAACGATCGTAATGGTGATCAACTCACTTTACGTCCAGAAGGTACGGCAGGCTGTGTACGTGCCGCTATGCAAAATGGCTTATTGAACCAAACTCAACGCCTTTGGTATATGGGGCCTATGTTTCGCCATGAACGTCCACAAAAAGGACGTTATCGCCAATTTAATCAAATAGGTGTTGAAGCCTATGGCTTTAATGGGCCTGATATCGATGCTGAAATGATCTTAATGACAGCGCGAATCTGGAAAAAATTGGGCTTAACAGGTGCGACACTACAAATTAATTCATTAGGCTCAACTGAAGCACGTTTAGCCTATCGTGACGTATTGATTGCTTATTTTGAAAGTCATCAAGATGAATTGGATGAAGATAGTCAGCGTCGCTTACATAGTAATCCACTGCGAATTTTAGATAGTAAAAATCCAGCGATGCAGGCCTTAAATGATGCTGCACCAAAACTGATTGATCACTTAGATGATGATTCTCGTCAAGAATTTACAACATTGTGTCAGAGTTTAGATGATGCGGGATTATCCTATGAAGTTAACCCTCGTTTAGTACGGGGCCTAGACTATTATGGCAAAACTGTATTTGAATGGGTCACGGATCAGCTCGGTTCACAAGGTACAATTTGTGCCGGTGGTCGTTATGATGGACTGGTTAAACAGCTCGGCGGGAAAGCCGCTACAGCGATTGGTTTTGCTATCGGCATTGAGCGCTTAATCGCCTTATTGGAGGCAACAGATGCCTTGCCAACAATTCCTCAGGTAGATGTCTATTTAGTGGCTGTAGGCGAGACTGCAGCTAAGCAATCATTACTACTTGCAGAGTCATTACGTGACCAAATTGAAAATTTGAAGTTGATCACACATTGCGGTGGTGGTAGTTTTAAGAACCAATTTAAACGTGCAGACCGAAGTGGGGCACGTTGGACACTGATTCTTGGTGATGATGAAATAAACCAACAGGTCGTTGGTGTGAAGACAATGGCAACAGGCGAACAGGAAACAGTCGCATGGGATGCCTTAGCGAATTACTTAAAATTATAAAAATACAGAAGAGCACTATGACACCTATAAACATACCTGAATGGCAATCTTTAGTCCGTCACTACTCTGATCTTAAATTTATTTCAATGCGCGAACAGTTTGCATTAGATTCTGGACGGGTAAACCATTTTTCTGTAAAAAGCGGTGATTTATTATTAGATTATTCTAAAAATCGCATTACCAAAGAAACAATGGAGAAATTAGTTGCTTTGGCAGAATCAGTCAATCTGCCTGACTGGATTAACCGTATGTACAGTGGTGAAGCGATTAATAATACAGAAGACCGTGCTGTATTACATATTGCCCTACGTAATAGAAGCAATACGCCAATCATGGTTGATGGTGAAGATGTGATGCCTGCTATCAATGCTGTGTTGGCACAAATGAAAGACTTTTGTGACAAAGTGCATGCTGGTGAATGGTTAGGTTTTACAGATAAAAAGATTACCGATATCGTTAATATTGGCATAGGTGGTTCTGATCTTGGCCCTGCGATGATATGTGATGCCCTAGAACCATACGGTATTGAAGGTATGGGTGTTCACTTTGTATCAAATGTCGATGGCACTGATCTTAGTACAACACTCGAAAAATTAAACCCTGAAACAACCTTATTTGTGGTGGCATCAAAAACATTTACCACACAAGAAACATTAACTAATGCTGAGTCAGCTCGCGCATGGTTCTTAAAGGCAGGCTCACAACATGATGTTGCTAAACATTTTGTTGCTGTTTCAACCAATGCAAAAGCCGTATCTGAATTTGGTATTGATACTAACAATATGTTTGAAATATGGGATTGGGTTGGTGGCCGTTATTCATTGTGGAGTGCAATTGGTTTACCTATTGCTCTTTATGTCGGCATGGACAATTTTGAACGCATGCTTGATGGCGCTCATGATATGGATAATCATTTCCGTGATCAGCCCTTAGCAGAAAATATGCCTGTTATCATGGGCCTATTAGGTGTTTGGTATGTTAATTTCTTTGGCAGTCAAACTCATGCCATTGTGCCTTATGATCATTCTTTAGCGCGCTTCCCTAACCATATGCAACAACTCGATATGGAAAGTAATGGTAAAGTCACCAATCGTGAAGGTGCCCGAATTAGCTATAAAACTGGCCCTGTTATTTGGGGAACACCGGGTACGAATGGTCAACATGCTTATTTCCAATTGATTCATCAAGGCACGCAGTTGATTCCTGTTGATTTTGTATTACCAGTGAATAGTCATTACCCAGATCTTGATCACCAATCGATATTATTAGCGAATGGCTTGGCACAATCTGAAGCACTAATGAAGGGTAAAAATGCTGAAGAAGTACGTGCAGAGTTAGTTAAAGAAGGTTTTGAAGGTGCGGAACTGGAAGCACTATTACCGCATAAAGTCTTCCCTGGTAATCGTCCGAGCAATACCTTGTTATTCCCTCAATTAACACCTGAGATGTTGGGACAATTAGTAGCATTGTATGAACATAAAGTATTTGTTCAAGGTACTATCTGGAATATCAACTCATTTGATCAGTGGGGTGTGGAATTAGGCAAGCAGCTTGCTAAAGCTATATTGCCAGATGTACAAAGTTCTGGTGACATTGCTGTGCATGATAGCTCGACAACTAACCTGATTAAGTTAATTAGAGAACTGCGCTTTAAATAAGATTGTTTGAGTATATCAATTTGCAGGATTAAAAAGGCCAGTTATCGATAAGATGCTGGCCTTTTTTGTTTATAAACAACAGACAAGCACTATTTCATAGGAGAATGTATGACGGACATAACAGAAGATGCTCTAAATGTTTCACTTGCACACGAAGGCACTAATTATTTGGCGCCTACAGATGAAATTTATAATATGCCTAAGAAATCAATTTTCCCAACGGCAAATTATCCATATAAGAAAATGATGAAAAAGGATCAATATGAAAAAGAAAAGAAACTTTTACAGATTGAGTTAGCAAAATTTCAACATTGGGTAAAAGAAAGCGGACAAAAATATCTGATTATTTTTGAAGGTCGCGATGCGGCAGGCAAGGGCGGATCAATTAAACGCTTTACAGAACATTTAAATCCGCGTGGTGCGCCTGTTATCGCCTTAGAAAAGCCGGATGAGCGTGAACAAGGCCAATGGTATTTTCAGCGTTATATTCAGCATTTACCAACCAAGGGTGAAATTGTATTACTTGATCGCTCTTGGTATAACCGAGCCGGTGTTGAACGAGTGATGGGATTTTGTACGCCAACGGAGTATTTAGAATTCATGCGTCAATGTCCAGATTTCGAACGTATGATTACCCGTAGCGGTATAAAACTCATTAAATTGTGGTTCTCAGTGAGTCGAAATGAGCAGCGCCGTCGCTTGCATGCACGACAAAGTGATCCATTAAAACAATGGAAAATAAGCGATATTGACTTAGCATCATTGGATAAATGGGATAACTATACTGAAGCAAAAGAAGCGATGTTTTTTTACACGGATACTAAAGACTCGCCTTGGACTGTAGTCAAATCAGACTGTAAAAAACGCGCACGGTTAAATGCAATTCGACATGTTTTAGCTGAAGCAGATTATCCAAATAAAGATTATAAAGTCGCCTGCAAAGCCGATCCTTTAGTTGTTGGATCAGCAGATACGATTTATGAAATGGACGAAAGGCATTTAGATATCGCCCCGTATGCAATGAGCGATGAAGAGAATGAAGCTGACAAAGCTTAAAAATAAGGTACTAGGCTAGTCTTCAAAGACTAGCCTAGTAATGTCATTAACCTCTTTGCAGAACTATACCTGCCAATGGTGGCAGATTAACTTCGATAGAATAAGGTTTATCCGACCAAGGAATTGATTCAGCTGCAATAAGCTCAGCGTTGCTAATATTACTACCACCATAATACTCAGAATCTGAGTTCATGATGATCTTATAACTTGTCAGATCTGGCACACCAATACGATATTTTTCACGTGGTACAGGTGTGAAGTTAAACAAGGAAATGACATAATCTTCATCGTTCTTACGAATGTAGCTTAAGATTGATTGTTCACGATCGTTACAATCAAGCCATTCAAAACCATGTGGATCAAATTCGTGACGATATAAGGCCGGTGTGCTGGTGTAGAGCTTGTTTAAGTCACTAACAAGTGATTGCATACCTTTGTGCAGTGGATAATCCGTTACATACCAATCTAGCGCCTTCTCACAGTTCCATTCAGTACCTTGTGCAAATTCAGAACCCATAAATAATAATTTCTTACCTGGGTAAGTAAACATGAGTGTGTAAAGCAGTCTCAAATTAGCAAAACGTTGCCATTCATCGCCTGGCATCTTGTTTACCATTGATTTTTTGCCATGCACAACTTCGTCATGTGAGAATGGTAAAACAAAGTTTTCAGTAAAGGCGTAGAGCAAACCAAATGTCAGCGAATCATGATGGTAACGACGGTGAATTGAATCTTCTTGCATATATTCAAGAATGTCATGCATCCAACCCATATTCCACTTCATTGAGAAGCCTAAGCCGCCCATATGTGCAGGTCGTGACACCATTGGATACGATGTTGACTCTTCAGCGGTAATTAAGCAGCCTGGGTGTTCTTGATGTAATACCGAATTCATATGTTGTAAGAACTGAATAACCTCAAGGTTCTCACGTCCACCATGTTGATTCGGTACCCATTCACCATCTTCACGTGAATAATCAAGATAAAGCATGGACGCAACGGCATCAACACGAAGGCCATCAATATGAAACTCTTCTAACCAGAAAAATGCACTTGATAACAAAAAGTTAGTTACTTCACTGCGACCATAGTTGAAGATATAGGTACCCCAGTCTTGATGTTCACCTTGACGTGGATCTTCGTGTTCATATAGTGCACTACCATCAAACCGAGCTAAACCATGAGCATCTTTTGGAAAATGACCTGGAACCCAATCTAAGATAATGCCAATACCATTTTGGTGACACACATCAATGAAATAACGTAGATCATCTGGTGAACCAAAACGACTGGTTGGTGAAAAGTAGCCCGTTGTTTGATAGCCCCATGAGATATCGAGCGGATGCTCTGTGATAGGCAGTAATTCTATATGGGTAAAGCCCATGTCCTTAACGTAAGGCACCATTTGCTCTGCCATTTCACGATAAGTCTGAAACTCACCGGCTTCATTTCTGCGCCATGAGCCCATATGTACTTCATAGACTGAGTGAGCTTCGTGTAGCCAATCTGCTTTTTCACGTTTAGCCATCCAATCAGTATCTTGCCATTCATGTTGACTAGTGGCTGCGACAATAGAGCCTGTAGCGGGTCGAAGCTCTGATTGTTGACCGTAGGGATCCATTTTTGAATGTAATGAACCGTCATTATTTTTTATTTCGAATTTGTAAATTTCACCAGCTTTAAGTCCTGGAATAAATAACTCCCATACACCACTATCTCCGCGAACTCGCATTGGGTGTTTGCGACCATCCCATTGATTGAAATTACTGACAACACTGACACGTTGCGCACTGGGAGCCCAAGTGGCAAATAATATGCCATCAACACCGTTCACTTGATGTTGGTGAGCACCTAGAATTTGATAAGCATGCCAGTGTTTTCCTTCTGAAAATAAATGCAGATCAAACTCTGATAATTGCGGTAAAAAACTATAGGGATCATGCTGACTTACAGGATCACCATTACCGGCGATGCGATGGACAATATAGTTCTCAGCCAATAGCTTAGGATTACCAGTCCATTGAAAAATATCCGTACCTTCAATGCGATTGAGAACTAAGTCATTATCAAGCCAAGCTTTTTGTGTATCAGGTAAAAATACAGTAACAGTGGTTTTTTTTCCATCAGGTTGTGCACCCAAAACTCCGAAAGGATCATGGTGACGTGCTTCTATGATTTTGATTAAATCTTCAGATAATTTGTTTTCTAAAACCATAATTGTGAAGTTCCTTTAAATTTTTATTGAAGTCTATAGCCTGCTTGTGGCAGGCTAGTAGCCACGTTGTACAAATTTTCTTGCTCAGCCAGTTGGAGATGCTTTATGTCAGACAATAATAACACGCGATTCGTCAGCCGTCTTACTCGCGATTCATTAGCCCTAATTTTAGCGGGAGGTCGCGGTTCACGGTTAAAACAGTTAACAGACTGGCGTGCTAAGCCGGCAGTACCATTTGGTGGGAAGTTTCGAATTATCGATTTTCCTTTATCAAATTGTGTTAATTCTGGCATTCGCCGTGTGGGTATTTTAACGCAATACAAAGCGCATTCATTGATGCGCCATGTCCAACAAGGTTGGGGATTTATGCGTGGTGAATTAGGTGAGTTTGTTGAATTATTACCTGCATCACAAAGAACAGAACAAGGTTGGTATACCGGTACGGCTGATGCGGTTTATCAAAATATCGATATTCTCAGGAATCACGGTCCTAAATATATTGTCATCTTAGCGGGTGACCATATTTACAAAATGGATTACGGCGATATGTTGGCTGATCATGTAGCACAAGGTGCTGACATGACGATTGGTTGTTTGACTGTACCGTTAGAGGAAGCAAAAGCATTTGGTGTTATGTCTGTTGATTTAAGCCGTCGTATTGTCGCATTTGATGAAAAGCCAGAAAATCCAAATCCAATGCCGGGTAAAGATGATATTGCTTTAGCCTCAATGGGTATTTATATTTTTAATGCAGACTTTTTATATGAACAACTGATTAAAGATGCGGACACCCCGGGATCTACCAATGATTTTGGTCACGATATTATTCCATCATTGATTGAAAAATATAAAGTCATTGCGCATCCATACAAAGATGTACAAGGAAATGATCCTGGTTACTGGCGAGATGTAGGTACAATTGACGCATTCTGGTCTGCCAATCTTGAATTGATTGGCGTTACACCAGAATTAAATCTTTATGATGACGATTGGCCAATTTGGACTCATCAAGCACAATTGCCACCGGCAAAATTTGTCTTTGATGATGAGGACCGTCGCGGAACAGCTGTCGACTCGATGATATCGGGTGGTTGTATTGTTTCAGGATCAACAGTGAGACATTCAGTATTATTTTCTAAGGTACAAGTACATAGTTACTCTGTCGTGGAAGATTGTGTGATTTTACCGGATGTGACGATTGGACGAAATTGTCGCCTCAAAAAAGTAGTATTAGATAAGGGCTGTCATGTTCCAGAAGGAACCGTGATTGGTGAAGATCCAGTTGCAGATGCAGAAAAATATGAAATATCGCCAGAAGGCGTTGTATTAGTTACACCTGAAATGTTAGGACAAAATTACCGTTATGTCAGATAAGTTAAAAGTTGTTTTATGCTGGCATATGCACCAGCCGCAGTACAGTGAACCTTTGGGTGGTATGTACCAATTACCTTGGACATATCTACATGCAATTAAAGATTATGTAGATATGGCATGGCATTTAGAAAATGTGCCGGGTGCTAAGGCTGTTGTAAACTTTGCGCCAACACTTATAGAGCAAATAGCTGATTATGATGAACAAGTCAGGTCTCGCTTTAAAGGGACGGGCAGATTAAAAGATCCATTATTAATTGCATTAGATTCACCTGTTCAACCTGCTTCGGTAGAAGAACGTAAAAAATTGATTAGCGATTGCCTGCGTGCGAATGATGAAAAACTCATTGCACCATTCCCTCACTTTGCAAAATTAGCCGGCATGGCAAGAGACTTTCTAGAAGATACAGAGCAACTTCATTACATCAATGATCAGTTTATGATTGATATGGTAGTTTGGTATCACCTTGCTTGGATGGGGGAGTCTGTCAGACGCTCAGATGTACGAATTCAAGCATTGATGGCAAAAGGCTCATTATTTACCTTTCATGATCGTCGACAATTGATGTTAGTCATCGGTGAATTATTAGAAGACCTTATCCCACGTTACCGCCGTTTAGCAGAAACAGGTCGTGTTGAGTTATCTGTTACACCGTATGCTCATCCTATTGTGCCGCTAATGTTGGATATCAATACAACATTAGAAGCCATGCCTGATGCGCCTTTACCAGAAATTACCGCTTATCCAGGTGGCGAAGAACGTGCACATTGGCATATGGAAGAAGGCTTACGTGTGTTTGAATCTTTCTTTGGTTTCCGACCTAAAGGCTGTTGGCCATCTGAAGGTGCCGTGTCAGAAGAAACATTAAAACTAGTTTCTCGCCACGGATTCACATGGGCTGCCTCAGGTGAAAATGTGCTTCGAAATAGTTTTAACTTGTCTGATATGCAAGATGAAAGTGTACATAAACCCTATAAATTACCGGGTGCATCACCAGCCTGTTTCTTCCGTGATGATGGTTTATCTGATTTGATTGGTTTCACCTACACTAAATGGGGTGCAGATGATGCTGTAGATGATTTCATTAATCATTTATTAACTATTAAATCGAATTCTGAAGGTGATAAAGATCGTGTTTTATCAGTTATTTTAGATGGTGAAAATGCCTGGGAGTATTACTCATATAATGGTTTCTACTTCTTGCAAGCATTGTATAAACGTTTAGCTGAACACCCTGAAATTGACATTACAACATTTTCTGAAAGCTTGGAGAATGGTGTTAAACCTGCATTGTTACCAAAAATGGTTGCTGGTAGTTGGGTTTATGGTTCATTTTCGACATGGATCGGTGACCCTGACAAAAACCGAGGTTGGGATTTATTAAGCCAAGCTAAACAGACATTTGATAAAGTCATGTCAGAAAGAAGTTTTGATTCTGATACCGAGCTCGCGCTGCAAAGACAGCTAGCCATTTGTGAAGGCTCTGATTGGTTTTGGTGGTTTGGTGACTATAACTCCTCTGATAGTGTAAGTGATTTTGAACGTTTATTCCGTTTACACTTATCAAATTTATATCAAATGCTTGGCGAAGAAGTACCACAAAGCCTATCTGAGACTGTATCTCAAGGTGGTGGTGGTATTGAGCAAGGTGGAACAATGCGTCGTGGTGGATAAAAGGCTCTTTAGATGAAGCAAGCACAGGTATTTCAGCACAGAAAAGCGGGCGTGTTATTACACATAACCAGTCTTCCTTCTGGTAATTTGGGTGAAGATGCCTACCGCTTTGTAGACTTTTTACAAGCGTCAGGTGTCTCTGTTTGGCAAATGTTGCCTCTGGGTCCTACACATAGTGATGGTTCGCCCTATCAATGCCTTTCAGCGCATGCCGCAGAAGCTAAATTAATTTGTTTAGATTCGCTTAAAAAACTTCCTTGGGCTGATGCCGATACCATCGTTGGCGATACGTTTTTAATTACTCTTGTTCATCTTTATCGTCAATTTTCGCAGCGGGCGACAGAGTTTGAAAAATCGGAGTTTAGTCAATTTTGTCAGCAACAAGACTATTGGCTTGAAGATTATGTGATGTATCGTGAGATTAGACACCTTAATCACACTACCGCTTGGTTTCAATGGCCTGAAGCATTACGTGATAGACAGCCAAAAGCTCTGAAGAAAATCCGTGCTGAACGCGAAGAGGCATTAGATATTCGCCGCTTTGGGCAGTTTTTATTTTTCCAACAGTGGCATGCCCTAAAAGAGTATGCCAATGAACGTGGTGTTCAGTTATTTGGCGATATGCCAATTTTTGTTGCTCATGATAGTGCGGATGTATGGGCCAATCCTGAGTTATTTACCTTAGACAAGCATGGACAAGCTGAAAAAGTGGCTGGTGTTCCACCGGATTATTTCTCAGAAACAGGCCAACGTTGGGGTAATCCACTTTATCGCTGGGACAAACATAGTGATGAGAACTTTTTATGGTGGCAGCAACGGGTAAAAACTCAGTTAGAACTGTTCGATATTATCCGAATTGATCACTTCCGTGGTTTTGAAGCCTGTTGGGAAATTCCTGCAAGTTGTGAAACAGCCATGGATGGAGAGTGGGTTAAAGCGCCTGGTGATGCCTTATTTGCACAACTTATAAACGCTTTTGGCGAATTACCACTGGTTGCAGAGGACTTAGGTATTATTACTGATGAAGTCACTGCATTACGTGAAAAATATGCCATGCCTGGGATGAAAATATTGCAATTTGCCTTTGGTGATGATGCAAGTAACCCTTATTTACCTCATCAGCATAGCCAAGATAGTGTGAGTTATACCGGAACTCACGATAATAACACTACTCTGGGTTGGTTTGAAGAGTTAGACGATAATAGCAAAAAACGAATTTATGAATACTTGGGTGGTTCACAAGAAACGATGCCATGGGTACTGATTCGAGCATCCCTCGCATCAGTATCACAGTTATCTGTGGTGCCAATGCAAGACATCCTAGCGCTTGATGGTGAACACAGAATGAATGTGCCGGGAACAACTGAAGGTAACTGGAGCTGGAAGTTTGATTGGGATATGGTTGAAGAAACGTGTTCGCTTAGATTGAAAAATTTAAATGAATTGTATGGACGTTGTTAGATTGACATTTTAACCTGATCAGACTCTTTACTATCCTGATTTTTGCACATAGAAATTCATTTGCCGTAGAATATGCTGGCTTGAATGCCAGAAAAACCACTTTTGAATTAATTGAGACCCCCTTATTATGAGTAATCCTTCTTCTTTAAAATATGCCGATACTCATGAATGGGTAAGACGTGAAGAATCAGGTGAACTGACGGTAGGGATAACTGATCATGCGCAAGATTTATTGGGTGATTTGGTGTTTGCTGAATTACCAGAAGTAGGCCAACGCTTTTCTGCCAAAGAACAATGTATGTTACTCGAGTCTGTTAAAGCCGCATCGGATATCTATATGCCTGTCAGTGGTGAAATATCGGCCATTAATAATAAACTTGAAGATGAGCCTGAAATTATCAATGAAGACTCCTTTGGTGATGGCTGGTTATTTAAAATTCAAGCGGATAATAACGATGATATTGATAGTTTATTATCAGCAGAAGGTTATGAAAGCTCGCTAGACGAGTAAACCTTAAGCAGGGTATATAGCACCTAACACAACAGCATGTTGTGCACCTGTTACCGAAGCTAAGTTACCTGGTTTTTTGTTCATTGTTCTAAATGCAAGCCATGCAAAGGCACAGGCTTCGACCCAGTCGGGGTGTAGGCCTAGTGATTCAGTCGTAGATATCTCATTTGAAGTCAATAAGCTTTGTAAGCGTTTTAATAAATAATCATTATAAGCACCGCCGCCACAGATAAATACTCGGCTATTTATTGTTGCATAGGTATTAATATCAGCTGCAATGGACTGTGCCGTTAATTCAACGAGTGTTGTTTGAACGTCTACTGTCGTCACAGACTGATTGTATGTGTTCATTACTTGCTCAAACCAGTGTTGATTAAATAACTCGCGGCCAGTACTTTTAGGTGCGGTTTGTTTAAAATAAGGTTCATCAAAAAGTAAGGATAAAAAGGCATCATTACATTGACCTGATGCAGCCCACTTGCCACCACGGTCATAGGGTTCATTTAACTGTAACTGTGTCCAATAATCGAGCAATGTATTGCCCGGACCCGTATCAAATCCGATCACTGCTTGGTTTGAAGAGGAAGGTAATATGGTGAGGTTACTAATACCGCCAATATTAACGATAACTCTATCTTCATTTACAGAGGTAAATAAGGCCTGATGAAAGGCGGGAACTAGTGGGGCGCCTTGACCACCTGCGGCAATATCACGTTGGCGAAAATCTGCGATAGTGGTGATTCCTGTCATTTCAGCTATCACACTGGCATTACCGATTTGCTGGCTGAACGGTGTGTCGCCAGTTGGCGAGTGAAAAATAGTCTGGCCATGTGAACCAATTGCAGCGATATCTTGTGCTGTAAGTTGCTGCTGAGCTAATAATTGATTGATTGACTGGGCAATGACTTGGCCTAATGCAATATCAATGTTGCCAAGATCGTGTAAATGACATTGTTGCCGAGTGATTAAGCGCTGTAATGAGGCATGTAGTTGTTCAGGGAAGGGAAATGTCTGTGCAGCAATAAACTGAAATTCACCCGAGTCTGAAAAGTCCGTGATGGCAATATCAATACCATCAAGGCTTGTCCCCGACATTACACCAATATAATAAGTCACCGTTTCAGGCTTTAATTATTGAGTGCTATAGCTGTACTGTTTAGGCTATCAAGTTGTGCCAGTAAGGGCTGAGACTTTGTTTTGAAATCTGCACGATATTTATTAGCAAGCGCTTCTGCTTTAGGCAGACTCACTGTGAGTGGATTGCGATGAACGCCATTGACACGAAATTCATAATGTAAATGTGGACCCGTGGCCAAGCCGCTGCTGCCAATGAAACCAATAGTTTGACCTTGTTTGACTCTGCTGCCCGTTTTTAAGCCTCTTTTGAAATTAGACATATGAGCATAAAGGGTCGTGTATTTACCACCATGGGTGAGAACTACTGTTCGGCCATAACCACCTTTAGTACCTCTAAAGCTAATCTTACCATCACCTGTCGCTAAAATTGGAGTGCCCCTTGCCGCTGCATAATCAACACCTCGGTGAGGTCTACTTGTTTTTAATACTGGATGTTTTCTATTAGGGTTAAATTTAGAACTAATACGTGAAAAATGTACCGGTGTACGACTAAACGCTTTACGCATACTGTCACCAGTAGGTGAGTAATATTGGCTACGGCCACTGTCATCGGTATAACGAACTGCACGGAATGTTTTACCATGATTAGTAAATTGCGCTGCTAGGATTGAGCCATCAGCAATCTTGTCACCATCAAGATAATCTTCTGAGTAAATTAATGTGAAGTTATCATCTTTACGCAAGTCTAAGGCAAAGTCGATGTCCCAGCCAAAAATATAGGCCAGTTCCATAATAAGCTTATCTGATAGGCCGGCGGTGATACCTGCTTCAAATAATGAACTTTCGATGCGACCTGATGCGTGTACTTGACGTTGTTCAACATCACGTTCGTGTAATTTAGCCTGATAAGACTCATCTGTGGCTGTCACACTAAACATTTTAATCGGGCTTAATTGTAACTGTAGTTGTTGTAGCGTTTTTTTGCCTGCTTGTTCACTAATATCAAAGCGTAGTGTTTGCCCCGGCTTGAGATTGAGTAAAGGTTTGATGTCTTTACCTAATTTAGCCACATTATAAACATCACGAGCGGATAGACCGACACGAGGGAATATAAGCGATAAATTATCACCAGATTTGATGGTGATATCTTGCCATTTTATTGGTGCTTTAACAGCATTTGTTTCAATAAGACTATCATTAGAAGTAGTGCTTAATGCGGCTTGTTGTTCCATTTCCGTAAGCTCATCAAGGTGAGCGTTACTGGATTGAGTGTCGACAGGAGTAATAGATTTTGTGATGACTGACGTTGATTTAGATTTTACAGCGGGTAATGCAACCGTATTAGATGCAGTGCTGCTTGTATTAATAAGAGTAATATTTTGCATTTCTGCCGGAAGATTCGGCAAATTAATGACTTGAGATTGAACTTCCGAACTACTTGGCCGGTTTGTCGCTAACACCATAGAGGTCACAAACACACTGACAATTGTCAGCGAAGAGAGTACGACTACATTACGGCGTGTATTAAGTCCCGTTGCTGTATTAGAAAATAGACTTTTCCGTTTCGAGGAGGGCATTAATCTGTTTCGTTTCATTAATCAACTCTACATTACAGTGTTAACTATGCATTTTCGCAGTATTTTCATTGTAATGGAAGCCTTTCTTACGCCATCTTGTGATATTATTCGCGCAAATTATATTTTATCTGGAGAAAATCATGGTCCCTATACAACAAGCATTAACTGAAATACGACGTGGTGCAGAAGAGATCCTGGTTGAAAGTGAGTTGGTTGAAAAGCTTGAAACCGGACGTCCTTTGCGTATTAAGGCAGGTTTTGATCCTACAGCACCCGATCTTCATCTGGGTCACACCGTACTATTAAATAAGTTAAAACAGTTTCAGGACCTAGGTCATGAAATCTTATTTCTGATAGGTGACTTTACAGGAATGATTGGTGATCCAACCGGTAAAAACGTCACACGTAAGCCATTAACAACGGAACAAGTTCAAGAAAATGCTAAATCATATCAAGAGCAAGTGTTTAAGATTCTTGACCCAGCAAAAACAACGGTTGTATTTAATTCACATTGGATGAATAAAATGACCTCAGCCGATATGATCCGTTTGGCCTCTCATCACACAGTAGCAAGAATGTTAGAGCGTGATGATTTTAGCAAACGTTATAAAGGTGGTCAGCCAATTGCCATTCATGAGTTTCTCTATCCTTTAATACAAGGTTATGACTCAGTGGAATTAGAAGCTGATGTTGAGCTAGGGGGAACCGATCAGAAGTTTAACTTATTAATGGGGCGTGAACTTCAAAAGGCATACGGTAAAAAACAGCAGTCTGTTTTAACTATGCCTATATTAGAAGGTTTAGATGGCGTGCAGAAAATGTCTAAGTCTTTAGGTAACTATATAGGTATAAATGATAGCCCAAAAGATATCTTCGGCAAATTAATGTCGATTTCAGATGACTTAATGTGGCGTTATATTGAATTATTAAGTTTTACCAGTCTGGAACAGATTCAACAATGGCGGGATGAAGTCGCCGCCGGTGCAAACCCAGTTAATATTAAAAAGACCTTTGCTGAAGAAATTGTAGCCCGTTTCCACAGTGAGCAAGAGGCGACTGAAGCGCGTGAAGGTTTTGCAAATCAGTTTAAGAAGAATCAAATTCCAGATGATCTTGATGAAGTGACACTGACAGTTGGTGACGATGGACTAGGAATTGCCAACATTCTTAAAGATGCTGGCTTAACAACAAGCACATCAGAAGCCTTTAGAATGATTAAACAAGGCGCAGTGAAGATTGATACGATCAAGATTGAGGACCGAAACCTAGTGATAAACAAGGGTGAAGCACATATTTTCCAAGTAGGAAAAAGAAAATTTGCCAAGGTATCAACGGTTTAGATGTGAAGTAATGATAATGGGAAAAACTTCCTGTTGACGTCAGCCAAATAGGCTGTAGAATGCTCTTTTTCTTGAGTTGTTCAGCCAGTTTCACGGCAACAACGAAATGAAAAAAAGATTGACAGTTTAAGTGAGGGCTGTATAATTCTCGCTTCTTTGTTGCAGACAATACGTTGTCGAAAACAAACGCTCTTTAAAAAAATAAGTATTAAGTAATTT
>Ga0209495_1000100_pt1 | contig 65168 bp, 59 predicted proteins | sample EN1Hudsemesocosm_FD_184629 | JGI IMG/M metagenome (GOLD analysis project Ga0209495, IMG submission 184629) | Methane-oxidizing microbial communities from mesocosms in the Hudson Canyon - EN1E Hudson Canyon (SPAdes) (version 2) | ecosystem: Environmental > Aquatic > Marine > Cold seeps | place...
AGTGTTTTCTGCTTGAATCCGATCTTTTAATTGCTTGATTTCTTCTACAGCACGGTTTAATTCAGCTTCAGATTTTTTTATCTCGGTAACATCTTGGAAAACAACAACAGCACCAATTATCTCGCCATCATCTAGTATCGGGGTGCTGGTATAATATACGGGAAAGCTAGAGCCATCTTTACGCCAAAAGACTTCATCGCGAACCTGGTGATGAACCTCACCATCCTTCAATGCAGCATATATTGGACATTCTTGATGGGGATATGGACTACCATCGGCCTTAGTATGGTGGTGCTGAGCATGGCCAGCCTCACCGATGGTGTCTTCTACACTCCAGCCCGTCATTTTTACAGCTGCTGGATTAACAAAGGTTGCTTTGCCATCAGCATCTAAGCCATAGATACCCTCACCTGCAGAGTTTAGTATCAACTCGTATCTTTTCTTGATGTGATCAGTATTATTCATGCTTATCCTTCAGCTAATTAGTCTGTATTATAATGTAATACATCGTTATTACACGATATATCGTAACAAAATTAAAAGCAACTTTAGTTAGCTCAGCCCTATAATAAATTGTAATATATTGTTATATCAGAGTTTATTACTTGAAAGATCATCTTGGCACACCATCTGCACTATCATTATAAAGTTATGAACAGCTAACGTCCCTTGTCCGCTATGCTGCTGGAGTAATTTAAGCAATGAAAGGATTAACTATGAATACTCGACCTCCTCTTCCACCTTTCAACCACCAAACAGCTAAACAAAAAGTCCAGCTGGCTGAGAATGGCTGGAACTCGCGTGACCCTGAAAAAGTCGCTTCGGCCTATACCGTGGATTGTGAATGGCGGAACCGTGCCGAGATTTTTTCAGGGCGTGACAAGATAATTGAATTCCTTACTCGAAAATGGCAAAAAGAACTCGACTATAGACTCGAAAAAGAGCTCTGGTGTTTTGATGATAATAGAATTGCTGTTACCTTCAAATACGAGTGGCATGATGATTCAGGTCAATGGTACCGATCCTATGGTAATGAATTATGGCAGTTTGCTGAAAATGGTCTTATGCAACAACGTATAGCAAGCATCAATGATATGGTGATTAATGGTGATAGCCGTGAAATAATTCAGTTCGATAAACAATAATGAATATAATAATGCTTATGTAGCGCATTGGTTTTACTAGGATATTAAAATGAAACAAATTCATCGTGCATCGACGCGAGGGTTCTCTCAAAACGAGTGGTTGAATAGCCATCATTCATTTAACTTCGCTGACTATTACACGCCAAACCGCAGTGGCCATGGTAAATTGCTCGTCCTAAATGATGATATTGTTTTGGCTAACAATGGCTTCGGTCTGCATAGTCACAACAATATGGAAATCATCTCAATTCCATTGAGTGGCTGCTTACGGCACAAAGATAATATGGGTAATGAACATACCATCCAGACTGGTGATGTACAGATCATGTCAGCGGGAACAGGGATAAAACATGCTGAATTTAACCCCTCAGAAAGTCTAGCGGTTAACTTTTTACAGATCTGGATATTACCTAACACGCTAGATGTTTCACCTAGGTATGAGCAACACACATACGACCCAAAACAATTACATAATAATTTTTTAGCCATCGTATCGTCTCTAAAATCAGATACAGATGCCATATCAATACATCAAGATGCCATTATTTCATTAGCAGAAATTGAGCAAGGTGTGACCTTAAGTTACCGTTCACAATTCAAAAATTCCTATTGCTACTTTTTTGTCCTTGAAGGCGACGTTAATATAAACCAAGAATCTTTACAAAAAAGAGATGCTTTAGCATTAACAGATATGGCAAAAGCCGATATCACGGCAATAACAGCGAGCAAATTATTATGTATTGAGACAGTGTGAAAAACTAGCCTTTCAGGATAGTCAGTCTAGCTAAGTCGATATTTTCATCACTATCTTAGTCCTGACTTAATTTGACAGCTCAGTTCTTGTTGCCCGTAATTCTTTACTACTTAACAGCGAAACTGATGTTTCAGCTGATACGGGTTTACTGATCAAATAGCCCTGAATAATATGACAATGATGACTTTGTAAAAACTCAAGCTGTTCTTGTGTTTCGACCCCTTCAGCAATAACGCCTAGTTTTAAGCTTTTTGCCATTGCAATAATTGTTTCAACAATAGCGGCATCATTTTCATCATGAGTAATGTCGCGGACAAAACTTTGGTCAATTTTTACAACATCAATAGGGAAACGTTTTAAATAACTCAAGGAGGAGTAGCCCGTACCAAAGTCATCCATTGAAATCTTAATACCGATATTTTTCAATTGTTGTAATGTCTCAATCACACTATCTTCTTGATGCATTGTAATACTTTCAGTAATTTCTAGGCCTAATGCATGGGCAGGTAAGCCTGACATGGCTAAAGCCCCTTTAACTTCAGCAAGTAAATTACCAGTGCGGAATTGTCTTGCTGATAAATTGACCGCCACAGTCATATCTTCAAAGCCCAGTTCATGCCACTGTTTACATTGACGACAGGATTCTTCAATCACCCATTTCCCAATCGATACAATTAAGTTAGATTCTTCAGCAACCGGGATGAATATAGCAGGTGAAACCGACCCTAAATCAGGATTATCCCAGCGTAATAATGCTTCCATTCCTTCAATTTTCTGGCTAGTCAGATTAAATTGAGGTTGATAAAAAACAGTTAACTCATCCCTTTCAAGTGCACGACGTAAGCCATTTTCTAATTGTAAATATTCATGTATCTCATCATTCATCGTCACACAATACAATGAAAATGCATTTCGACCATTGGCTTTAGCATAATACATGGCGGCATCCGCATGTTTTACTAATGCATAGGGATCATCACTATCATCTGGGAAAACGGAGACACCGATACTGGTACCGATAAACACATCATTGTTATCAACTACAAATACTTCGGTCAGGCTATCGATCATTTTTTGAGCCAGATGTTGTAAGGAGTGAATGCCATCATCACCCTCTGCTAGGCCTGGTAATAAGATAGTAAATTCATCCCCACCCATTCTCGATAAAGTATCACTTTCGCGTAGTGTATTTTGAATACGCTCGGCGACCATTTGTAATAATTTATCGCCAATTGAATGACCAAGACTATCATTAACCTTTTTAAAATGGTCCAGATCAAGAAACATCACGGCAAGACGATTGTTATGGCGATTGGCTAATTTAATTGCTGACTGTAAACGATCGTTAAACAGCATTCTATTCGGTAAGCCCGTTAACGTATCATGATAAGCAAGATGTTTTACATGTGCTTGAGCCTGCTTCATTTCTATTAAATGTTTAACCCGCTGTGATAATACCGGCAGAAATATAGGCTTGGTAATAAAGTCAGCAGCGCCACTTTTCATTGCCCGCTGAACCGTTACATCGTCATTTAAGCCCGTAATCATTAATACCGACGTGTTTTCGCATTCAGGCATCGTATTTATTTTTTCACAGGCATCAAAACCATTCATCACCGGCATCATGCAATCCATTAATACGATTTCAGGTTGCACATTTTGACAAAGTGTCACGGCCTGTTCACCATTACTTGCTTCTTCAACTTGATAGCCATCTGTTTCCATTACTCTACGTAACATCATTCGCATACTGGCATCATCATCAACAATTACTACAATAGCTCGATCTTCATCTATCTCAAATTTTGGTAAATGATTAGTCTGTTTGGCATACATAGCAAGGTGCTCGGCGCCCCTTTTAAATAACTGTTGTAGCTTATCAAGCTCTTGATTGCTACATGCCTTGCCACCTGTGCGGATCCTATTTTCTAGTTCCGCAGCTAAACCACCTAATGAAGTCAAACCAAGTTGAACACTGCTGGACTTTAATGAATGTATAAGCCGTTGCGATTGTTCAATATCAGCAGATAATATCCCATGCCTTAATTGTTCTAATAACTCAGGTATATCACCTAAATAGGACTGCACCACTTCACCCACATAATCACCCAACTCAGCACGCAAATGTTCAATAGCGGCCTTATTAAAATCATCATCAGAAACAGCTTCTTCAACGGTTGAAACCATCGTTTGTATTGGCTTGTTAATTACTGTTGCTGTTGCTGTTGCTGGGACTTGCTCGGTCCATTTATCTAGCATGGTTTGTAGTGCTTCTTTCAACACTGGCTTGGGTAAAAAATCATCCATCCCTGCGGCTAAACATTTCTCTCTATCACCTTGCATATTATTTGCTGTCATAGCAATAATCGTTACTGGTTTTTGGGCTAAGTCCTGTTCAATTTTTCTAATCTCTGTCGCTGCAGCATAGCCATCCATAACAGGCATTTGACAATCCATTAATACTAATAAGTAATCATTGTTTTGCACTAACTGAACAGCAATCTCACCATTATTAGCAATAACAACCTCATAACCTAACTGCTGTAATTGTTTACTTGCCACCTTCTGATTAACCACATTATCTTCAGCTAGAAGTATCGGTGGTAAAGCCGTACTATTTTCACTATTACCCACAGTGTCCGTTGTGGTGTCGATATGCTCGTCATGACCCAAAATAGTATTACTTTGGCAGGCTTCCCCTGCCATTACCTTACATAAACCTTCAAATAAATGTGAGCGACGAATTGGTTTATTAAAATAAGCATTAAAACCCTTGTTAAGAGCAATATCATGCCGGCCAATTTCATCTGATGCCGTTAACATTACTAAGGGTAAATCAGCATATTTCTCATCTTTTCTAATTATCTCCGCCAGTTCAAAGCCATCCATGCCTGGCATCGCTAAATCAATTAACATTAACTGGATTGGATTGCCTTTAACCGTCCCTTCATATAACTTATTTAAAGCGTCAAATCCTGAGTTTGCCGTAATACATTCTATGCCCCAGGATTCTAAATAATGTCGTACTATTTCACGATTTGTATGACTATCATCAACCACTAAAACACGAATACCACTTAATTCATCTCCTGTTATTTCATCAAATGTATCAGGCGATTTTTTACTCACTTTAAACGGCAAGGTAAACCAGAAGGTTGAGCCCTTGCCATCCACACTTTCAGCGCCTAATTGTCCGCCCATCAATTCTACTAACCGTTTGCAGATGGTTAAACCTAAACCCGTACCACCATAATTACGTGTCGTAGTGCTATCGGCCTGCATAAAAGGAAGGAATAAATTTTTTACAAATGAATCTGGCAAACCAATGCCGGTATCAGTCACTTTAAACTTAACAACAACAGCTTTATCCTGTTTAGAGTCCAAACTAACATCAATAATAACTTCGCCTTGAGGAGTAAACTTAACCGCATTACTGACTAAATTAACCAACACTTGTCGTAAGCGTCCTAAGTCACCGATCACCATAACAGGCAAATCAGTATCAACATGGGTCATTAAAGATAAATCTTTTTGTCTGGCAATTGGCGCCATTAATTCAGCAACACTTTCAACCACATTGCAAAAATCAAAATTTTCCCTATGAATTTCAAGCTTACCCGCTTCAATTTTAGAAAAATCTAAGATATCGTTAATGATATCAAGCAAAGAGGTTCCTGAATCCATAATGGTATGAGCATATTCACGTTGAAACTGTTGTAGAGGACTGTCTAATAGCAATTCAACCATGCCCAGCACACCATTCATTGGTGTTCGTATTTCATGACTCATCGTTGCTAAAAATTCAGACTTCATTTTAGATGCATCTAAAGCCTCATCTTTAGCACGCTCCAACGCTAAGCCATCAATCTTTTTCTGAGTAATATCAGTCCGGATAGCAACATATTGATGTGGTTTACCTTGCTTATTTAGAAATGGGACGATGGTTGTATCCACCCAATAGGTATCACCCTGTTTATTTAAATTTTTCACTTCCCCATGCCAAACTTTTCCATTAGCGATGGTTTTCCACATCTGTTTGAAAAAGTCTTCGGAATGATAGTCACTTTTTAAAATACGATGATTTTTACCTATTAATTCCTCACGTGAATATTTACTAACGTCGCAAAATTTATCATTTGCATAGGTAATATCACCTTTGACATCAGTGATTGCTACAAGGGAATGTTGATCTAAGGCATATTGCTGTGTTTTCAAATCAGCTTGTAATGCATCCAGCGTGGCCATAAATACCGTCATTTGTTCTTCATCATGACGACGTAAAATCACCTCTTGTTCAATTTTCTGATGTGCTACACGTAGCTGTTGATCTTTGTGTAAGGACTTTGCAATTGCTAATAACTTTTGCAGCAAGAGTTCTGGGCGAATAGGCTTGACTAAAAAGCTATCAACCCCTATTTCTATTGCTCGATGTAATAGCTCGGCATCATCATAGGCGGTAGTAACAATAATTGGAGTTTCAGGGTGTTGCTGGTGAAGTTGTTCACACATTGCGATGCCATCCATGCCAGGCATGATGACATCAGTAATGATAATGTCAGGCTTGTATGATTTAAAGGCACGTAAACCATCTTGTGCATTTTTTTCATGTCGAATTGACTTAATTCGTCGCGATAAAAAATGTAACATTTCTTGTGCTACGTGAGCATCATCTTCCAGATATAAAACCTTCAATCCATTCAGAAAACTCTGTTCCTGCACTTTTTTTGACATTAAATTTCCTATCAGAGATCTTCACTTTGCTAAGCTTCAGAATGCTCACTATTTTATTAAACTAAAGACTTTGTACGAGTATAAAGTCTTAAAGTAATGCGATAGGTTTTGGCCATTTCCTTGTGTAATCAACACCTATTACGTGTCATCTAGCTTGTAGCCTGAATTATCAATAAACTCAGCCACCGTTCTTACATACCCCTATTATAAGCAAGTCTATATAATTCATTCTACCATAGCTTGATTTAAATGGTGTTGTTGATAATCATGCCCGCCATGCATAATTTCATCATCAGCACTATAAAGAAATTGGCAGACTTACAATTGTGTTTGCACCGCCATAATTTAAAATAGGAATATAGTATTCTGAATGGTATTGGTCACAGTGCAAAATAACAATAGAGCTGCCTTGTTTCACCGCTTGGCGAATTGTGTCGAGTTGCTCCGTTGGTATTTGTGTTTTTCGTAATGAACTAGCCCCTTCAGTCAGCATGGCAGCAGCGGCCATTGCAATACCACCTAATACCGCCCCAACAACAGTACTGCCAACTATTTCAACAATAAACGTGGTTATAGGCAATATGCCTTTTGCTGCTGTTAATGAACCCCATAGGCCACCCCATAACACGCCTTGTCTAGCCCAAAATCTCATCCTATCTAGACTATTTTTATATGACAAGCCAAGCATATCATCGCCACAGCCTTTACCTTTTTTTAGTAGTGAAATTCTGTCTGCGGCAAAGTCCTGTTCAAGTAATTTCTCAACGATCTTTGTCGCTTCATCTTCGCTATCAAATACACCTACTACAAGTATTAATCTCGACCTATTACTTTTTAACAGATGAACGTCAGTATGCATTATTAATTCTCCCTATTGTAACCCTCTATAATTTCGACCACTGTATTGGCAAAACTATCCTTGTCTACAAATTCCGCCTCTCACACTATTTGACTGGTCGGTCAAATATACTATAATACTGCTTCAATCACTTAAAAGATGTAGTTATATGGGACGTTCTCCGACTAATTCAAAACAAAAGCTGCTCGACACTGCCAATGATTTAATTTGGCAGAGCAGTTACGGTTCCGTCAGTGTTGATGATATATGTACTGCAGCTGATGTAAAGAAAGGCAGTTTTTATTATTACTTCCCATCTAAGGCTGAACTCGCTGTTGCAGTAATGGAGCAAGCCTATTTGGCATTTGAATCAGGGATCAACGATGTATTTGACGATGACATCAGCCCCACTACACGTTTTGAAAATTTAGCAGAATTTATTTACAACAAACAACAATTAGCCTTTGATAAATATGGTCGTGTTTGTGGCTGTCCTTTTGCTTCTCTCGGCTCTGAAATGGCAGGTAATAATGAAATGATTCAGCAAAAAGCAGATGAAATATTCCGCCGACAAGGTAGTATTTTTGCTTCATCTATTGAAGAAATGATTGCACTTGGTCAGTTAGCAGCTGACACAGATGTCGATATGACATCATCACACATGCTCAGCTTTATTTTAGGGCAGCTTATGATGGCAAGAATTCAAAATGATCTGTCTAGTCTGAAACATGAGTTGCGACGTGGTTTACTGCAAACGCTCGAGTTAAGCCATGAAGAGGTATCGTGATGAATAGATTAACTATAAATAATACTTCATCTAGAATTTTTATCGTGCTGATAGTTTCTTTCTTACTACTCACATTCGGCTTTATGCAAGCTTCTTTGGCAACTGAAGCACAGGAAACACTACCACAAGCACTGTCTGTGGAAGTAACCACGATTAATGAACAGCCGATACGTTTATGGAAAGAATTTTCAGGTCGTTTAACAGCAGTAGATTATGTCGAAGTTAGACCTCAAGCAAGTGGATTAATCACTGCAATAAAGTTTAAAGATGGTCAATTTGTTAATAAAGGCGATATTTTATATATTATTGATCCTCGCCCTTTTAAAGCGATTGTTGATCAAAAGAAAGCTGATTATAGTGCAGCAAAAAATAGTTATGACTTTGCAACAAAAGAACATCAACGTGCTATTGATTTAATCGATAAAAAAATGGTGTCACAACAGCTTCTTGATGACCGTATGAATACAAAATTGCTTGCTAATTCAAACGTTAACCGCACCAAAGCAGAATTGGTAGAAGCTGAAATAAACTTGAGTTACGCCTATATTAAAGCCCCTATCTCAGGTCGAGTTAATCGTACTGAGTTAACTGAAGGAAACTTGGTTTCTGCTGGAGCAACAGCGCCTTTATTGACATCAATCGTTGCCAATAACAATATTTATGCAGATTTTGAGGTAGATGAACTAACATACCTTGCTTATACCTCGTCGACATTAACAGGTATGCAATCAAATCCTGTTGAACTACGTTTACAAAATGGCGAACAGGTCTACCAAGGAACCATCCATGCCTTTGATAACCAAATAGATCCGGCGTCAGGAACAATTCGTGCACGTGCTATATTTGATAATTCTCAGGGAAAATTATTATCGGGTATGTATGCCCGTTTAAAACTGGGCAGTGTCAGCAAAAAAAATACTATTCTTATTAGTGAACGTGCAATACGTACCGACCAAAACCGTAAATTTGTTTATACCGTCGATGATAATAATAAGACGATCTATAGCCAAGTACAGCTTGGTGACAGTATCAATGGTTATAGAATTGTGCATTCTGGATTGTCGACAGGAGACAAAGTCATTGTCAGCGGTTTGATGCGGATCCAGCCAGATATGCTTGTCGCACCTACTGAATCAGGTATGGTTCAATGAGTTTCTCAAGTCATTTTATTGATCGACCTATTGCCGCTAGTGTTATTTCCTTATTAATCTTTGTATTTGGTTTGGTGGCCATGTTTCAATTGCCAATTTCTGAATATCCTGAAGTTGCACCACCTTCCGTTATTATTAATGCACATTTTCCCGGCGCCAACCCTGCTGTTATTTCAGAAACAGTGGCGACACCGTTAGAAGAACAGATAAATGGTGTGGAGAATATGCTGTATATGAATTCGTTGGCATCGACAGATGGCAAGCTAACGATGACAGTGACGTTTGCCATCGGCTCCGATCCAGACTTATCACAACAGCTGGTTCAGAACCGTGTATCTCAAGCTTTGCCACGCCTACCTGATATTACCCGTCAACTAGGTGTGACAGTGACTAAAAGCTCTCCAGACCTCACCATGGTGGTGCATTTGCGTTCGCCTAATGAACGTTACGACATGCTCTACCTGAGGAACTATGGCACCTTACATGTGCGTGACCAATTAGCCAAGATAGCGGGCATCGGTCAAGTTAGATTGTTTGGATCAGGCGATTATGCCATGCGTGTCTGGCTCAACCCGAACAAGGTTGCTGAACATAATATGACGCCTGACGAAATTGTAAATGCAATTCGAGGCCAAAATATCCAAGTAGCGGCTGGCGTCGTTGGTGGCCCGCCTTATATGGATAATATACAGCTGCAACTACCAATCAATGTGCAGGGTCGCTTACAAAGTGTCGAAGAATTTGAACAAATTTTAATTAAACGTGATGTTAATGGTGTTGTCACACGCCTTAAAGATGTTGCTCGAGTTGAGTTGGATGCTCAAAGTTATGGTTTACGTTCTTTACTTGATAATAAACCTGCTGTTGCCATCCCTATTTTTGCAGCACCAGGTGCCAATGCATTAGATATTTCTGATAATGTACGTGCAACAATGGCCAGACTGAAGCAGGATTTTCCTGAAGATCTTGACTACAGTATTGTCTATGATCCCACTGTATTTGTGCGCAGCTCAATCAATTCAGTTGTTATAACGCTATTAGAAGCCATTGCATTGGTGGTCTTTGTCGTCATTCTGTTTCTGCAAACATGGCGTGCCTCTATCATCCCTCTACTTGCCGTACCTGTGTCAATTGTTGGTACCTTTGCTGTTATGCACCTGCTCGGCTTTTCTATAAACGTCTTATCATTATTCGGTTTAATATTAGCCGTCGGGATTGTTGTCGATGATGCCATTGTTGTTGTTGAGAATGTAGAGCGCAATATCCGTGAAGGTAAGACACCTCGTGATGCGACTATTCAAGCAATGAAAGAAGTGACTAGCCCGATCATTGCTACCTCATTGGTTGTTGCCAGTGTATTTATTCCAATTGCTTTTATTAGTGGTTTATCGGGCATGTTTTATCAGCAATTTGCTTTGACCATTGTCATTGCAACATTCATATCAACATTAAACTCACTGACCTTAAGCCCTGCTTTATCAGCATTATTACTGCGTTCACCTGATGCACCCAAAGATAGACTGAGTAAGATTATGGACTTCTTTTTTGGCTGGGCATTTAATCTGTTTAATAAAGTCTTTAATAAAAGTCAGCGTGTTTATACTAAAGGCGTTCATGTTTTTGCTACTCGCAAACTCATTATGATGGTGCTCTTTTCTATTTTGGTAGGCGCCACTGTGTACAGCTTTAAATTAGTTCCACCGGGTTATATTCCCGCACAAGACAAACAATATTTAATTAGTTTTGCACAGTTGCCCACCGGTGCAACACTTGACCGAACTGAAGCTGTCATGCGTGATATGGCAGATGCAGCGCTGGCAGAAGAAGGCGTTGTGAGTGCAGTGCAATTTCCTGGATTGTCAGTGAATGGATTTGTTAATACCGCCAGTGCAGGTATTGTTTTTGTTACTTTAGAAGGGTTTGATAAACGAAAAGACCCTCAGCTGAGTGCAACAGCCATCGCGGGACGGTTACAACAAAAATATAATGCCATTCCTGAAGCCTTTATTGCCATATTCGCACCACCACCAGTCAGAGGGCTTGGTACAACGGGTGGTTTTAAACTACAGATTCAGGATCGTTCAGATCAAGGTTATAAAGCCTTAGATGATGTGGTTAATCAGGTTAAACAAAAAGCCTATATGAACCCTGCTTTGACTCAAGTTTATTCGAACTATAATGTCAATGTTCCTCAACTAACAGCCAATTTAGATCGCACTAAAGCCGTTCAACTGGGCATCCCTGTTGAAGAGGTGTTTCGTACTATGCAGATCTATCTTGGTTCATTATATATTAATGATTTCAACCAGTTTGGCAGGACTTATCAAGTAATTGCTCAGGCTGATAAAGAGTTCCGATCTACTCCACAAGACATTACACAACTACAAACTCGTAATAGTGATGGTAAAATGGTGCCCCTAAGTGCGGTTATAAATGTAGAAGAATCCTTTGGACCTGAAATTGCTATGCACTACAATGCCTATCGTTCTGCAGATATAAATGGTAGCCCAGCACCAGGTTATTCATCAGGTCAGGCACAGGAACAGATGGTTAAGATTTTAGATGAAACCTTGCCAGCTGGGATGGAATTTGAATGGACAGAATTAACCTATCAACAAATTCTAGCGGGTAATACAGCCCTTTATATCTTCCCTCTGTGTTTATTCTTAGTATTCCTAGTACTAGCAGCACAATATGAAAGTCTGGCACTACCATTGGCGATTATCTTAATTGTGCCAATGAGTATTTTATCGGCGATGATAGGTGTTTATCTTTCAGGTGGTGATAATAATATTTTCACCCAGATAAGTTTATTTTTACTGGCAGGACTAGCCTCTAAAAATGCCATCCTCATTGTTGAGTTTGCCCACAATCTAGAACAGCAAGGACGCAGTACACTTGATGCAGCTATTGAAGCTTCACGGTTAAGACTTCGCCCTATCCTAATGACTTCATTTGCATTCATTATGGGTGTATTACCTCTCGTGATGAGTTCTGGTGCAGGTTCAGAAATGCGTCAAGCTATCGGTATCGCAGTGTTTTCAGGAATGTTAGGTGTCACTTTCTTTGGTCTAATATTTACCCCCGTTTTTTATGTTGTGTTCCGTAAGATAGAGATTTATTTCACTCGCAATAAAATGATGAAAGCGGTAAATAAATAATGATTCATCTTAAAATGATTTACAATATTGCTTAGTTTCATCATTATTTCTATCGACATATAGCTATGGCAAATTCAACACAAAACACGACAAAAAAAGAAGATATTATTTGTGACTGTACGGGCACAACTAGAACTAAAGTTCAGCAGCTGATTGATGATGGTGCTGATAACTTAGATGCGATTGCTGATGCAACGGGTGCGTGTACCGGCTGTGGCTCATGCGATATTTTAGTGATGGAAATGCTAGAGAAATAGCTTATAAAGCACCAGACTCTTGTAGTAGTTCGTGAACACTGTCTGCCATTAAACTATAACCAGCAGCATTAGGATGTATTTGGTCTGATTTGAACTTGGGACTACGCTCTATCTTTGGCAAGATGGTTAATTGAATCGGTATGTTATAGCGTGTTGCTAAGTCTGGATACAAGTCCGGTACATTTAACATTAGGTTGAAGTTAGGCACGCCAATTAACATCACTTCAGCACCTGTACTGTGTACCAGCTCTATCATCTGCTGTAGGTTTTGTTTGAGCTGCTGCGAGCCAAGTTTGCGGATAATATCATTACCACCATGACATAAAATAACTAGCTTTGGCTGCGTTTCTTGTAATGCATCAGCTAAACGTTCCAAGCCAAGTCGACTTATTTCGCCTGGTATACCGGCGTTAATAACCTTTAAGCCAGTCAGTTGGGATAAAACGGCAGGATAACTCTCACTTTTACTATTTGCACCAGAGCCATAGGTCAAACTATCACCAAAAGCGAGAATCGTAGCATCTGCTGCTAATGGCGTTAATGCGGGTTTATCATCAGCACAACTCAGTAAACAGAGGCTGAGAAGCAAAAGGAGTACTGACTTTGATTTTATTCCTAGCTGAAACATCAATAGCTCTTATGCTGTTGGAAATAAACGACGAAAGTTATCGCTAGTGACTTGGGCGATATTTTCTACGCTATCACCACGTAATTCAGCCAAGAACTCAGCAACATGTTTTACAAAGGCGGGTTTATTAGTTTTACCACGATGTGGTACTGGAGCAAGATACGGTGCATCTGTTTCTATTAAAATACGATCTAAGGGTAGTTTTCTAGCTACATCTTGTAATTCAACTGCATTTTTAAAAGTAACAATACCAGACAGCGAGATATAAAAACCGATATCAAGTGCTCGTTGTGCCGTGTCCCAGTTTTCAGTAAAACAATGAATAATTCCTCCCGCTTGTTCGGCATTCTCCTGTTCAAGAATATCCATGGTATCGTCACGTGCTTCACGGGTATGAATGATCAAAGGTTTGTTAAGCTGTTTGCCTACTTCAATATGGGTACGAAAACGATCGCGTTGCCATTCTAGATCACCTTCACTACGAAAATAATCTAAACCGGTCTCACCAATGGCAATAACTTTATCATGCTGTGCTAATTGACTAAGCTCGGCAACGGTGAAGTTTTCTTGTTGATCAACATTAGGATGAATACCCACACTCGCGGTAATATCGGGGTGACTTTCTGCAATAGCAATAACGTCATGGCAACTAGCCTTATCTATAGCGATACATAGAATATGATCAACGCTATTTTCTTTTGCTTGCTGAATAACGGCAGTTAAACCACCCTCTTCTTCTGCCAGTAAATTAAGGTGGCAGTGTGAATCTATAAACATATTTAAACTTCTTAGCAGGTGGATTACATTGTATGAGTGACTTTGTCGGATTTTAAGCGATCAGCCAAATAGGTTTCTATTTTATTTTTAACAGCCATGCCAGCACCATCGAGATCACTAAAATGCACGCCAATGCCAGCGGCTTGGTTACCCTGAGCGCCTTTAGGTGTGACCCATGCTATTGTGCCCGCGACAGGGATTCGATCAGCCTCTTTCATTAAGGTTAATAAAATGAAGACTTCTTCACCCAAATCATAGACTTTATTGGTAGGAATAAAAATTCCACCACTTTTTAGAAATGGCATATATGCATGATAAAGCATATTTTCATCACTGATTTTGAGTGACAAAATACCTTTACGTGGATTCATCGCCATAGTTTTAATCCTTCAATTCGATAGTGTTCGAGTTTCTATCCATAACAGAAACCATAAACTGCTCTATTAACAATGTCTTGTTAATATTATTTGAAGACGATGTTAACTTTATTGCTGCAATGATGCAATCGTAAATAGTCCAGTATTCTCTACTAGAGGCAGAGTCCATCTTCTGTTGCAGTAATATGATGTGCTTTTTAATTTTAGTCTGTAGATAATTGAATACCATCAGCAGATCATATTGTAACCACTGCTTGGCCAATATGACTGGGTTTGCCTTACCTTGTAATAATGATTCAAAATCACTATCAAGTTGCTGTAATATCGCAACAAGACTTAACTCATGCAGTGCTAAGGCTGCGATAGGCGCACCTTTGGCTAAGGGTAGCAATACTGATATTTGTTGTTCATCGATTGATATTTGTTGTTGTAGCCAATCAGTAGCCACATCACTCGGTGGTGAGTGTTGACAAATTTTCTGGCAACGACTCAATATCGTAATCGGCAGTTGTTCAGCTTGTGCTGAAACTAAGATTAATAATGTATTATTTTGCGGCTCTTCAAGTAGCTTTAACAAGCTATTATTGGCACTGATATTCATCGCATCTGCGGGTGCTATAATCACCGTTTTCCAGTTAGCAACCGTCGGCGTCAACTGTTGTTTATTTTTTAAGTGACGAATCTGCTCTATTTTAATTTGTTTACCCGGTTCTTCCGGTTCAATAAACGTATGGTCTGGATGACTACCCGCAATAAATAACTGGCAACTATGACAGCTGCCACAGGCTTCAACCTGACTATTTTCACATAAAATAGTAGCTACAATATGATTTGCTAAGCTCAGTTTTCCTAAACCCTGAACACCTGTGAGTATCAGTGCGTGAGGTAGGCGCTGTTGCTGAATTTGTTGGCTAATGTTGTGCCATTGTGATTGCTGCCACGGGTATAACATTAAAGTAGAGGCTGCAGAATACGCGTGATTTGTAATTCAATATCAGCAATAGATTGACTGGCATCAATAATTTTTATCCGTTGAGGATCTTGCTGTGCACGTTGTAAATAGCACTGTCTTACTTTTTCAAAAAAGTCGACTTTCTCTTGTTCAAAACGATCAACGCCTTGATTTCTACTTAATACACGTTGTTGACCCAGTTCAACAGGCAAATCAAACAATAAAGTGAGATCAGGTTCTAAGCCGTTTAATGTCCACTGGGCAAGTTCAGCGATACGTTGCTGATCGATGCCTCTACCACCTCCTTGATATGCAAAAGTAGCATCTGTGAAACGGTCAGATAATACCCAGCTGCCTGCACTCAGTGCTGGATTAATGACTTGGGCAATATGTTCTGCTCGCGCTGAGAACATTAATAGCAGTTCAGTATCAACAGCCATGCCAGTCTTAGTCGGCGTCAATAATAAAGATCGTATTTGTTCACCTAAGTCAGTTCCACCTGGCTCACGTGTGACGGTGAGTTGTTTATCATTGTCAGATAAATAACGTTGAATAAAAGCAAGTTGGGTCGACTTTCCAGCGCCTTCAATTCCTTCAATACTGATAAATTTTGGATTCATTATTTTTTCTTTTTCAACTGATATTTTCTAACCGCTTTATTATGCTCAACTAAAGTATTAGAGAAAACATGGCGACCATCTTGGCCTGTAGCGACAAAATAGAGACTCTTTCCATCTGCTGGGTGCAAAGCTGCATATATTGCTTCTTTACTAGGTAATGCAATAGGTGTTGGCGGTAAGCCATAACGTGTGTAGGTATTGTAAGGTGTGTCGCGTCTTAGATCCTTACGACGAATATTACCTTTATATTGACTGCCCATGCCATAAATTACGGTAGGATCAGTCTGTAAGCGCATCCCCTTTTGTAAACGGCGAACAAATACACCGGCAATTTGAGCTCGCTCTTCAGCAATCCCTGTTTCTTTTTCAATGATCGACGCCATAATCAGTGCTTCATACGCTGATTTATACGGTAAGTTTTCTGCTTTATTTTGCCATGCTTTGTCTAAAGCTGAGCTCATCATTTGGTGAGATCGGTGTAAAAGCTGTTTATCAGTCGTGCCGGCGGTAAAGAAATAGGTTTCTGGCAGAAACTCACCTTCACCATGCCCTGGATACTCAATAGCGACCATGACCTCGCCTAATTCTGACTTAGTTAAGGTTTTATTGATTCGCTTATCAGCTGCAATCATAGTAATCAGTTGCTGACTTGTTAGCCCCTCAACGATAGTAAAAGAGTATTGAACGACTTTACCTAATGTTAACTGCTCCAGTAATTCAGGTAAGGTGGTATTCGCTTTTATAAGATATTCACCCGTTTTAATCAAATGAGCTTTATTTTGCAAACGACCATAGACATATAAATAATCAACAGGAAATGGTGAGACCCCTGCGTCGTTCAAATCACGACTTATTTGGCGTAAATTACTGCCGGCTTTTACGGTATAGACAAAACCATCCGCTGGGATGTTTAAAAATGAAGTTTTAAAACGCTGATGTTCAAAATTGACGACTATGATCGCTACAATTGATATTAAAGCAGCAATAAACAATAGCTTGGGGATTAAGCGCATGTTATCTTTCAACCTTAGTTAAAGCCTGTTGAAGCTGTTGTGTGATAGGACCTGTGGCATATTGTTTAACACTGTCTGCAATAGCTCTCACAGGCCAGATACCATTAACACTATTGCAAACAAAAACTTCATCAGCTGACATTAAATCGTCCTGAGTTAGCATCGCTTGTTTAAATGGCAAATCAAGCTGTTGTGCAATAGCAATAATCTGTGCTCGCATGATGCCAGCAACACCACTGCTATTGAGTAAGGGCGTGATGAGTTGTTGTGACTTAACGATAAAGACATTAGTCATCGTACCTTCTATCAGGTATTCAGACTGATCAAATAACAGTCCTTCCCCAATGTTAGTATCGTCCCATTCATTGCGAGCAATGACATTATCCAGTCGATTAAGGTGTTTTATTCCTGCTAATGCCGAATTATCTGATAACTTATGTTGGCACAAACGAACAGTAATACCCGTCTGACCGTAGTGTTGAGGATAGCTTGGGCTGTCATGTGTTGAAATAATGCGTGTTGGTACACTAGTTTTGTCAGCAAAATAACCACGTCCACCACACCCTCGGGTAATGATTATTTTGATAATACATTGTGTATCACCAAGCTGTTGGTAGACCGAGTTTAGCTCTTGCGATAATTCAGCTAACTGTTGGAATGGAATACTGAGTCGTTCACAACCGGCTAAAAGACGTTGAATATGTGCATCAAGAAACTCAGCCTTACCGTGACGAAATGCTATCGTTTCAAATAGACCATCCCCATATTGCAGACCTCGGTCGGCAATAGTGATTCTACTTTCGGCTTTTCCGTTAACTAGAACCACTTGTTTATCAGTCGCTTAAGTTAACTTCTTAAAGATAACTGTACCGTTTGTTCCACCGAAGCCAAATGAGTTAGACATCGTCACTTGTATCGGCATTTGACGTGCGGTATGAGGTACATAATCTAAATCACATTCTGGATCAGGATTATCTAAATTGATTGTTGGCGGTGCAACTTGATCTTGAATGGCAAGAATACTAAACACGGCTTCAACACCACCGGCGGCACCCAATAAGTGACCAATCATAGATTTAGTTGAACTGATAGCGATATCATAAGCTGAAGCGCCAAATGCAGATTTTAATGCTTGTGTTTCACCTGCATCACCTGCTGGTGTAGAGGTACCATGGGCATTTACATAGTCAATTTGATCGGCTGTTAAACCCGCATCGGCCATTGCATTTTTCATACAACGAGCAGCGCCTTCACCACCGACAGAAGGTGATGTCATATGGTATGCATCAGAACTCATGCCTGAACCCGCAAGTTCAGCATAGATATGTGCACCACGTTTGACGGCATGTTCATATTCTTCAAGAACAATCATACCGGCACCATCACCAAGAACAAAACCATCTCGGTCTTTATCCCATGGTCGACTAGCTGCAGTAGGATCGTCGTTACGAGTTGATAGTGCACGTGCAGCAGCAAAGCCACCAAGACCTGTTTTAGAGGTCGACATTTCAGCACCACCGGCAACCATAACATCAGCATCACCATATTGAATCATACGGCCTGCAGAGGCGATATTATGGGTACCACTTGAACACGCTGTTGCGATAGCAATATTAGGCCCTTTTAAGCCATACATAATCGACAAGTTACCCGCGACCATATTGATAATATTACTAGGAACGAAAAAGGGAGATATCTTTCTTGGGCCACCTTTAAGATAGGCATCATAACCTGCTTCAATACCTGGTAGGCCACCAATGCCAGCACCGATAGCGACACCAATGCGTTGTGCATTTTCATCGGTGATTTCGATACCTGAATCTTCGATCGCTTCTTTACCAGCGGCAATACCATAATGAATAAACTTATCCATTTTTTTAGCATCTTTACGAGGAATGATCGTGGTGATATCAAAATCTTTGATACTACCGCCAAATCGAACAGAGAAGTCAGAAACATCAAAAACGGTCAGTGGAGCAATACCACTTTTACCCGCTAGAATATTCTGCCACGTTTCTTTCACATTTAAACCAACAGGTGTTACAGCACCAAGGCCTGTTATAACAACACGACGTTTAGACATTGACTTACCCTCTCTTTTCGCTTTAGCTTAAAACAACATAGCCGCCTAGTGTGCGTGAGCACATCTAGGCGGCTATGGTTAAACAATAAGTAATATTAAGACTGAACTGAATTAATATAATTTACGGCTTGGCTAACTGTAGTGATTTTCTCAGCATCTTCATCTGGGATTTCACATTCAAATTCTTCTTCAAGTGCCATTACTAATTCAACAGTATCTAAAGAGTCAGCACCTAAATCATCGATGAATGATGCTTCAGTTGTAACTTCATCTGGGTTAACACCTAGTTGTTCAACAACAATATCTTTTACTCGAGCTACGATATCACTCATAACGTATATTTCCTTCAGTGGTTAAATACATAAAACGTGCACGCATTTTATAGTGCGGACACTATAGAGACAAGTTAAATCACATAATAATGACTTTATCTGACTATTGATTAGCTAATATTATATAAAATTAGCTCATTAATTCATATACATACCGCCATTTACATTCAGGTTTTCACCTGTAATGTATGCGGCAGGTTCGCTGGCCAAAAAGCTAACTGCCGCAGCAATTTCTTCTGGTTGACCAAGACGTTTAATAGGCACTTGTGCTAGTAATGTCGTTTTATGATCATCTGATAATGAGCTAGTCATATCCGTGTCAATAAAACCTGGTGCTACCGTGTTTACAGTAATGCCTCGCTGGCCGACTTCGCGTGCAAGTGATTTACTAAAACCAATCACGCCTGCTTTTGCAGCGGCATAGTTTGTTTGACCTGCATTACCCATGACACCCACAACAGACGTAATCGTAATGATACGGCCCCAACGTGCTTTAGTCATTGCACGTAGGCAACGTTTAGTAATCGTAAAGATAGGTGTTAGATTCGTATCAATGATGTCATTCCACTCATCATCTTTCATACGCATCAATAGATTGTCACGTGTGATACCCGCATTATTCACTAAAATAGTCGGTGCACCATACGTTGATTCAGTTGCAGACACTACCGCTTCAATTGACTCAGCATCGGTTACATTAAGCACCATACCAGAACCAGTTACACCTGCTTGTTGCAGGAATGCTGTAATTGTTTCAGCACCAGCTTCAGAAGTAGCGGTACCCACAACCGTTGCACCTTGTTGACCTAAACTTAATGCGATCGCACGGCCAATACCGCGAGTTGCGCCTGTTACTAATGCAATTTTACCTTCTAAACTCATGCCGTTTCTCCTAATGCTTGTACTGCTTTATCTAATGTTGCTGAATCTAATACAGGATAAGCAACAACTGATTTATTGATACGTTTAGTAAGTCCCGCTAATACTTTACCAGGGCCACACTCGACAATTCTATCTACGCCTTGTTCAGCTAAATATTGTACCGTTTCTACCCAACGAACTGGACTGTGTAATTGTTGTGCTAATAAGCTTTTTATTTCAGCTGAATCATTGCTGCTAGTCACAGATACATTATGAATCACCGGTGTCTGAGGCGCTTGAACAGAAAGTTCAGCCATCGCAGTTGTTAGCTTATCTGCAGCAGGTTTCATCAATGCACAATGTGATGGAACACTAACAGGTAGTAATAAAGCACGTTTAGCACCCTGCTCTTTTGCTAATTCAATCGCCTTATTAACAGCATCAACAGAACCCGCGATAACGACTTGTCCTGGCGAGTTAAAGTTAACAGCTTCAACAACACCTAATGCAGCCGCTTCAGCACAAAGTGTACGTACAGCATCATCATCAAGCCCTAAAATCGCAGCCATGGCACCTTCACCTGCTGGAACAGCTTGTTGCATGAATTGACCACGTTGTGAAACCAGTTTGATGGCATCGGCAAAGTCTAATGATCCAGCAGCAACCAATGCGGTGTATTCACCTAAACTATGGCCAGCAAAGAAATCAGGTTTGATATCTGTTGTTTGTTGCCAGCAGCGCCATACAGCAATACCAGCAGCCAACATAGCAGGCTGTGTTTTATCTGTTTGATTAAGTTCTTCAACAGGACCATTAGACACAAGATCCCATAGGTCATAACCTAATGCATCTGATGCTTGTGCAAAAGTCGCTTGAACTTGTGGAAATTGAACTGCCAATTCTGACAGCATAGCTAAAGATTGAGATCCCTGACCGGGAAATACGAACGCTAAACTCATTTATTGAACCTCAAAGAGTGAGACTGATGTCTCTATGGTTAATATTTTAGTAAGGCCGAGCCCCATGTGAAACCACCACCAAATGCTTCAAGTAATAGTGTTTCACCACGTTGAATACGTCCATCTCGGACCGCAACATCTAATGCCAAAGGTATTGATGCTGCTGACGTATTACCGTGTTCATCTACAGTCACCACAACGTGATCCATAGGCATGCTTAATTTTTTAGCTGTCGCTGAAATAATGCGAATATTAGCTTGATGTGGGATTAACCAATCAATATCTTTTTTATCCATATTATTAGCAGCCAATGTTTCATCGACAATGCTACTTAAAGTGCGTACAGCAACTTTAAATACATCATTACCTTGCATTTCGATGAAAGCAGGCAATTCACTTTCAACTGCACCAGGACCCGTAGGAACATTAAGCAGTTTATTGTAACTACCATCACAGTGAATATGTGTTGATAAGATGCCAGTTTCTTCTGATGCTTGTAATACAACGGCACCGGCACCATCACCAAACAGGACACAGGTATTTCTATCTGTCCAATCAACAATACGTGACAATGATTCTGCACCAATCACTAATGCATTTTTAACACTGCCTGATTTAATAAATTTATCAGCAATAGTCAAAGCATAAACAAAGCCGGTACATACGGCTTGAACATCAAAAGCGGGACAACCACTGATATTTAGTTTTTCTTGCACAAGTGATGCAGTACTAGGAAAAATCTGCGGTGGTGTAGTCGTGGCGACAATAATTAAATCAATATCACTATTCGTAATGCCAGCCGCTTCAATGGCCTTTTCAGCAGCAAAAAAGGCCAGATCGGTTGTTGTATGTTGATCATCAACGATATGACGTTTTTTTATGCCGGTACGAGATTGAATCCACTCATCCGTGGTTTCGACCATTTTTTCAAGGTCTTGGTTTGATAAGACTTTTTCTGGTAAATAACTTCCGGTACCCGCAATTCTTGAATAGATCATGCAATTTTTCCTTCAAGCAAGTCTTCCAGATGTTTAGTTATATTTGTTGGTACATCATGTTCAGCTTCGATAATGGCAATATTAATCGCATTAGCAAAACCGATAGCATCCGTTCCACCATGACTTTTAATCACAATACCTTGTAAGCCGATGAAATTAGCACCGTTATAGGCACGTGGATCAAGTTCGTCACGGAAATGTTTTAATACTGGCGATGCAATCAAGCCAGCAATTTTAGTGAATATATTACGACCAAAAGATTGACGTAAAAAGTGGCGGATCATATGAATGACACCTTCACTCGCTTTTAAAGCGACATTGCCGACAAAACCATCACAGACAACAACATCAACGTCACCTGCATACAAACCATCGCCTTCGACAAAGCCATGATAGTTTAAATCTGTTTCTTTCAGTAAACGAGCAGCTTCTTTAACACGCTCATTACCTTTTATCTCTTCTTCACCGATATTAAGCAAGCCGATAGTTGGATTCTTTTTACCATCCACTAATTCAGCTAATACTGAACCCATGATCGCAAATTGAACCAAATGTTCAGCACTTGAATCAATGTTTGCCCCCAAATCAAGCACATAGGTATGCCCTTTCATTGTCGGTAGTGCAGATACAATTGCAGGTCGTTCAATGCCTGGCAATGTTTTCAACACAAATCGTGCTGTTGCCATTAAGGCACCCGTATTACCAGCGCTCACACATGCGGCTGCCCCCCCCTCTTTGACAAGGTTGATGGCAACACGCATAGATGAGTCTTTTTTGCCACGTAAGGCAAGTGCGGGCGACTCATCCATCTCTACTGTCTGTGAGGCATGATGAATAACTAATCGATCATTACTCTCCTCGCCAAGCTCCTGCAAATGATTCTGGAGGACATCTTTATCACCAACCAAAATCAACGTTACATTGGGGTGAGTTTTAAGAGCAGAAATAGCAGCGGGGATCACAACCTTAGGTCCGTGATCCCCGCCCATTGCATCAATAGAGATTGTTAAGCTCAATAGATTAAACCTTATTCGCTTTTATCAGCAATGACTTTACGACCACGGTAGTAACCGTCTTCTGTTACATTGTGACGAAGGTGTAATTCACCTGATGTTGAGTCAACTGATAATGTTTCAGCTGTTAATGAATCATGTGAACGACGCATGCCACGACGTGATGTACTTTTCTTGCTTTTTTGAACTGCCATTAGTAAAACTCCTAACCTAAATAAATAATTTCTAATCTTGTTTTTTTAGTGCTGAAAGCACTGCAAACGGTGACACTTTCTTGTCAACGTCTACTTCAATTTCTTCCCCAGCAAACCATGCTTCAGCTGGTAAACAGCTGTGGTCATGCTTAGGTATTAATGGTATTGCTAAAATCAATTCATCTTCCACAATTGAACTCAATATGACTGGGTCATCGTTATCTATCACCCAAGGTTCATATTGTTCAGCTAAACCTTCAACCTTTATTTCACTACTCACTATCGCTAGTGAACATGTTGTTTTCACTTCATACTGCATTGGTTCAGAGCAACGTTCACATATCAAATCCAGTGTCGTTGAAAATTCACCCTTCATATAAAGTGTGCCCAAAACTTTATCCATATCAAAGTGCATTTTCACATGAACAGTACCAGCATTATCATGAAGTGACTCAGATATACGCTGCATTTTATTCAATTGCAGTTCGCCTTCTAGGGTTAAGCCATTTTTGGCTAATCTAAAAGGGTCAATTTCTATAGGTAATTTTTGATGCATAATCGCCGGAAGTATATAATAAAATAGCTTTTTTCGCAAAACTCAACAAGATGTAATCTCTTGTTTTATTAATGCCTAAATAGATTTACCTAGTCAGCTATTAATAAAACAAGGATTAATCAGTCGAGTGTAGATTAAATCTAAAACCTCTAGTTATTATGTAACTCTATGACTGCACTATCTTTTTCAGATTCTTCCTTACTAGTATCATTACGCAATGAGTCAATATAATCAAGGTATTTTTGATCAATATCACCAGTAATATAATTGGCATCAAAGCAAGAAGTATCGAAGCCTTCGACGTCAGCATGTTTGTTAACTGCGAGTTCTAAGTCTGCAAGGTCTTGATATATCAGCCAGTCAGCGCCTAATTCTAGGCGGATTTGTTCTACATCACGATCATGAGCAACAAATTCATCAGCTGATGGCATGTCGATACCATACACATTAGGATAGCGTACTGGAGGTGCTGCAGAGGCAAAATACACTTTTCTCGCACCGGCATCACGTGCCATTTGTACGATTTGTTGTGATGTGGTGCCTCGAACAATTGAATCATCGACTAATAAGACATTTTTACCTTCGAATTCTAAGCCAATCGGATTCAGTTTCTGCCTTACAGATTTTTTGCGTTGTGTTTGGCCTGGCATAATGAATGTTCGGCCAATATAACGGTTTTTGATGAACCCTTCTCGATAAGGAATACCTAATTCATCTGATAACTGTACAGCAGCACTTCGGCTGGTATCAGGAATGGGCATAACCACGTCAATATCATGTTCAGGAAAGTCACGTTTAATCTTTTGGGCTAATTTTGCGCCCATTCTCATTCTGCTTTTGTGTACTGAGATACCATCCATAATAGAATCTGGACGAGCAAAATAAACGTATTCAAACATACAAGGTGATAGTCTTGGATTTTCAGCACATTGCTGTGAATGAATATTGCCCGAAGTATCAATGAACACACATTCACCCGGAGCGATATCACGCATTAAAGTATAGTCTAGTGAGTCGACGGCTACGCTTTCAGAAGAGATAATGTAATCATTACCCTTCGCGGTTTTCTTCTTGCCAATAACAACAGGGCGAATACCATTAGGATCACGAAATGCTAATACACCTACTTCAGCAATCATTGCTACAACAGCATACGCACCTTTACACCGTTTATGTACGGTTTCTACGGCTTTAAAAATATCTTCCGCTTCAGGTTTTAATTTGCTGGTTTTCTGTAACTCATGAGCTAAAACATTGAGTAATACTTCAGAGTCAGAATCTGTATTTAAATGACGGCGGTCACTTTTAAATAACTCATCTTTTAATACTTTGGTATTGGTTAAATTGCCGTTATGGGCTAAAGCAATACCAAACGGTGAGTTGACGTAAAAAGGTTGTGCTTCAGCTGAGGTAGAGCAACCTGCTGTTGGGTAACGGACATGACCGATCCCCATATTACCATTCAGTTTTAACATATGACGGGTATGGAAAACATCTTTGACCATACCATTGTCTTTACGTAAGAAGAACTTCCCTTCCTTGTCACAAGTGACAATCCCAGCGGCATCCTGACCTCGATGTTGTAATACAGTCAAGCCATCATATAAAGCCTGATTGACTTCTGTCTGACTGACGATACCAATAATTCCGCACATAACAAGCCCTATAAGTGTTTAGCTAAAGTGGATATATTCTGCAATATCACTAGGTAAGAAGTTTCTCACCCAGACTGCAAGTTGTTCAAAATGTTCAAGTAAAAGTGAGTTCTGCCACCAATTATCGTTTGGCATAGGCGTCGCTCCAGCAATCAATACCAATAGTGTCACAATGGCGACACCTCGTACTAAACCAAAAACTACGCCTAGCGACCTATCCGTTCCCGTTAAGCCCGTTTTTTGAACAATCTCTGAGATCAGATGATTAACAAGTGCGGCTAAGATAAGTGTCACAATGAAAAGCGATGAAAATGCAGTAAACAAACGAATTGATGGTGTCACAATATAATCTGCAAGCAAAGTTGAAACATGAGGATAAAACATCAAGGCAACCCAAAATGCGAGTGCCCAGCTGGCAAGAGACAGAACTTCCTTAATGAAACCACGGACAATACTGATTCCAGAGGAAAGCAGAATAATGCCAATAATTAGATAATCAACCCAAACCATAATTCAACCGGTTAGCTTTTAAGAGGTAATAAAGCGAGAATTCTATCAGAATGAAGCCCATGAACCCATCAATTATTTCAGAAACTATCGTTTGCTCTTATTTGAGGCTATTTTTTACTATCTGCGATTGAAGTCTAAGCTTTTTATTTAACAGCTTGGACGCCTTTTCTAGGCTTGTTTTATCACTATCAGGACCAATACGAACACGGTATCTCGTGCCCTTATTACTTTCACTAGCCTGGATAGTTGTCTGATAATTTAATGCTGAAACTTGCTTTTGTAGCGCTTGAGCATTCTTTTTGACAGAAAAACTACCGAGTTGTAAAAACCATGACTCTGACACCGTTATATCGCTATGAGTGACTTGTGGACTTGGCGAAGTGACTTTGTCTTGTTTTTTGTTTTCAACCGTGGCTACCACGGGCTTTTCTATTGTCGCTGCAAGTGGTTTTTCAACGACAGCTGCCACGGTTTGAACAGCGACAGGCGGCACAGTGGATTCAGTTACAGGCTTAAGGTCTGTAGCAGTGGCAGTAGAACTTAAATTATGCGGATCAATCAGTGCTTCAGATTCATTGCTAATAACTTCTATATCACCTTCAGACACACTTTCAATCGATGATATAAAACTATCATCAATAAGCTTACTGGCTGCACCAGGCTGTTCAGTTTGACTTGCACTCGACATAAGGAAGTAAGCAATGCCACTGAATATACAGACTAACAAGAGTGCTCCAATCAGCCTTTGTTGTTGTATCCGTGTCATTGCCCTACCCCTGTTAATATCTAGTGATGGTTTTGAGTTCCAGACTCATGATAACTGTTTTTATCGTTAGAGATTACTTTTTCATCAGCATCATCAGCAGTAGGCATTTTCTGCAGTGCGACTTCAAGTACTTCTGTTATCCACTTGACCGGGATAATGTTTAAGCCTTGTTTTACATTCTCTGGGATCTCTTTCAGATCTTTAACATTATCATGTGGAATTAACACCGTATCAATGCCGCCGCGATGTGCTGCTAAAAGCTTCTCTTTCAAGCCACCAATAGCCAGTACTTCACCACGCAAGGTAATTTCACCCGTCATCGCTACATTAGAACGAACAGGAATACCTGTAATAGCTGATACTAATGAAGTACACATACCTACACCAGCACTTGGACCATCTTTAGGTGTAGCACCTTCAGGAACATGAATATGTACATCGTGTTCTTGCATGAAATTACTGGCAATACCCCATTTTTCAGAGCGCGAACGTACTACTGTTGTTGCTGCCTGAATGGATTCTTGCATCACGTCACCAAGTTTACCCGTATAGGCTGCTTTACCTTTACCTGGCATGACAGCTGTTTCTATAGTCAGTAATTCACCGCCGACTTCAGTCCAGGCAAGTCCAGTCACTTGACCTACTTGGTCTGCTTCTTCAGCAACGCCATATTGGTAGTGATAAACACCAAGATAGTCTTCAAGATTTTCTGCTGTGACGACCAGTTTGTGTTCTGGTTTATCTTGTAAAATTTGTTTGACTAGCTTACGACAAATCTTTGAAATTTCACGCTGCAAATTACGCACGCCTGCTTCACGTGTATAACGACGAATAATTTCCAAGATCGAGTCTGCTTGAATTAACACTTCGTCTTTTTTCAAACCATTATCTTTTAATGCTTTTGGCAATAGATATTGGGTCGCAATATTTAGTTTTTCATCTTCGGTATAACCGGCTAGACGAATAATTTCCATGCGATCACGTAAAGCATCAGGGATATTTAATGTATTTGCCGTACAGACAAACATCACATCTGATAAGTCGTATTCAACTTCTAAATAATGATCAGAAAACGTAGAGTTTTGCTCTGGATCAAGCACTTCAAGTAATGCTGATGCAGGGTCACCACGGAAATCTTGCGCCATTTTGTCAATTTCATCTAATAAAAACAGTGGGTTTTTTACACCGATTTTTGATAGGTTTTGAATGACTTTACCTGGCATTGATCCAATATATGTACGTCTATGACCTCTGATTTCAGCTTCATCACGAACACCTCCTAAGGCCATACGACTAAATTTTCTGTTGGTCGCTCGAGCAATAGACTGTGCAACCGATGTTTTACCCACACCTGGAGGACCGACTAGGCACAGAATAGGTCCTTTTAGTTTTTTAACACGGTGTTGTACTGCTAAATATTCAAGAATTCGTTCTTTAACTTTTTCAAGGCCAAAATGGTCTTCATCTAATATTTTTTGTGCACGATCAAGATCAAGGGCAATGCGTGAACGTTTCTTCCACGGCACATCAACAAGGCAATCAATGTAGTTTCTAACCACAGTCGCTTCTGATGACATCGGTGACATCATTTTTAATTTTTTAAGTTCAGAGTCAGCTTTATCTTTAGCTTCAGCAGTCATGCCTGCTTTTTCAATTTTAGCCGTTAACTCATCAAGCTCATTTGCTGTTTCATCAATCTCACCCAACTCTTTTTGAACCGCTTTCATCTGTTCATTAAGATAATATTCGCGCTGACTCTTTTCCATTTGCGTTTTAACACGGCTACGGATGCGTTTTTCAATCTGTTGAATGTCGATTTCAGACTCTAGCAAGACCATTATTTTTTCTATACGTGCATTAACATCCTGCATTTCTAGTAACAACTGCTTGTCGTCAAGCTTAAGGGTCATATGTGCTGCAACAGTATCTGCCATTCTAGCAGCATCATCAATACTTGCTAGTGATGAAATCACTTCAGGCGGAATCTTTTTGTTTAACTTAACGTATTGTTCAAACTGACCTAGCAAGGATCGCATCAGTACATCAGCTTCACGATCATCCGTTGCTTCATTAATAAACGGCGTTACTTCCGCTTTAAAATATTCTTCAGTACTGTCGAAATAAGCAACTTTTGCACGATTAATACCTTCAACAAGGACTTTAACCGTACCATCAGGTAGTTTCAGTAATTGTAGAATATTAGCCAGCGTACCCGTTTCAAACAGTGTGTCAGCTGAGGGGTCATCATCATTAGAATCTTTTTGTGCTACTAATAATATTTGTTGATTTTCATCACTTGCTACTTCAAGTGCTTTAATCGATTTTTCTCGACCCACAAATAATGGAATGACCATATAGGGATAGACGACAACATCACGCAGAGGTAATACAGGAACAAGTGTGAGGGTATTTTGTTGGGATGTTGTTTCTACTTCATTTTCCATTTAGGAAACCTCTTACGTTCAACAGCGACAATGACAAAGTGAACTAGTGAATTATTGTGACTATCTAATATGGGGGTATAAAGAACAAATTCAAGTGCTCAAAGGGTTGTTGAGCACTTGAATTGTAATTGATAATTTTGTTAACAATAAGCCGTTATATAAAACGACTAATTAGTGACGCTATTAGCTGGCTTCACCACTAACACGGTCAGCTTCTGCTTCTTGATAAACGAGTATAGGATCATTTTCACCAGTGATCACATTTTCATCAATAACAACTTTTGCGACATTGTCTGATGAAGGTAGATCAAACATAGTATCTAACAATACATTTTCAATTATTGAACGAAGTCCACGAGCACCTGTTTTTCTTTCCATTGCTTTATGAGCAATCGCATGCAAGGCATCATCTCTAAACTCAATATCAACACCTTCCATTTCAAACATTTTATGATATTGCTTAGTCAGTGAATTTTTCGGTTCAGTTAGAATCTGCACAAGAGCATCTTCATCAAGCTCAGTTAAGCTAGCAACGACCGGCAAACGACCTACAAACTCAGGAATCAAGCCATATTGAATTAAGTCTTCAGGCTCGACTACTTTGAGTACCTCACTCACCGATATTTCTTCTTTACCTTTTTTCAGTTCTGCTGAGAAACCAATGCCACCTTTATGTGAACGGTTATTGATAACTTTATCTAAACCAGCAAATGCACCACCACAGATAAATAATATTTTACTGGTATCAACTTGTAAAAACTCTTGTTGTGGATGTTTACGACCACCTTGAGGTGGAATGGATGCAACCGTACCTTCGATGAGTTTTAAAAGTGCTTGCTGCACACCTTCACCAGATACATCACGCGTAATCGATGGGTTATCAGATTTACGTGAGATTTTATCAATTTCATCGATATAAACAATGCCGGTCTCAGCTTTATCAACGTCGTAATCACATTTCAATAATAATTTAGTGATAATGTTTTCAACGTCTTCACCAACATAACCTGCTTCGGTTAATGTAGTTGCATCAGCCATGGTAAAGGGAACATCTAGCTGTCTAGCGAGAGTTTCAGCCAATAATGTTTTACCACTACCTGTTGGGCCAATAAGTAAAATATTACTCTTAGTGAGTTCAACATCACCTTTTTTCTTACCAAAGCGTAAGCGTTTATAGTGATTATAGACTGCAACCGATAAAACACGTTTAGCGCGTTCTTGACCAATAACATAACTATTTAAGGCTTCGTTTATTTCATGCGGTGTTGGTAATTCAGCTTCAGACTGTTCGCCAGTGATTACTTCTTGTAACTCTTCACGAATTATATCGTTACACAGGTCAACACATTCATCACACACAAAGACAGATGGCCCTGCAATTAGCTTTTTAACTTCATGTTGGCTTTTACCGCAAAATGAGCAGTAAAGCAGCTTATCGTCATCGTTGTTTTTATCATCACTCATTTTCTAATATTCCTAGCAATCTTACTTTTTGTATCGGTTGTTTATGCGTTTTCTGTAGGGCGTTGTTCTAATACAGAGTCAATTAAACCATATTCCATCGCTTCATGACTACTCATAAAGTTATCACGATCGGTATCTTTACGAATTTTTTTGATGTCTTGGCCAGTATGGTGAGCCAAAATACCATTCAAACGATCACGGATTGATAATATCTCTTGTGCGTGAATATCAAAGTCAGATGCTTGACCTTGGAAACCACCTAAAGGCTGATGAATCATCACTCGTGAATTAGGTAAGCAATGACGCTTGCCTTCAGCACCTGCAGTAAGTAACAGTGATCCCATACTTGCCGCTTGGCCAATACATAAAGTGCTTACATCTGGTTTAATAAATTGCATTGTGTCATAAATCGCCATACCTGCAGTCACAGAGCCACCTGGCGAGTTAATGTATAAATGAATGTCTTTATCAGGGTTTTCTGATTCAAGAAATAACATCTGAGCGACAACTAAATTGGCCATATGATCTTCGACCTGACCCACCATAAAGATAACTCGCTCTTTTAATAAGCGTGAATAAATATCAAAAGAACGTTCACCACGCGGTGTTTGTTCAATCACCATTGGAACAAGTGCGTTATTAATAGATGCTTCAGGTGTGAAGATGTTATTAGTCATGTATTTCTCAATTAAGTATAAAGGCTACTATGTTACGATTATATAGAAAATTCACTGCACGTAAAACAAAAAAAGCCCGCACCCAATCGAATGAGTACGGGCTATTTATTTTCGTTTAGCTTAATGTATTATGCAGCTGATGCTGCGTTCATTACATCGCTAAATGTTGATGTTGTTTGTTCAACCTTAACATTGTCATAAATCCATTCAACAACGGCATCTTCTACCACCATCATTTGAATTTCAGACAGTTTTTGTTGGTCATTCATATAGAATTTAACAACATCTTCTGGATCTTCGTAACTTTCAGCAATGCCATCAATAACCGCTTTAACACGATCTTCTTCAGGCGTAATACCGTTATCAGAAATAATTTTACCGATAAGCAAGCTCAGAGATACACGTTGTTTAGCTGAATCTTTGAAGTTCTCAATATCAAAAGGGATACCTTCAACATTAACACCTTGATTTTTCAAGTTTGTTTTAGCTTGTTCCATAAGGAATTCAGCTTCACGTTGAACTGGAGACTCAGGTAATGCAACATCATTATTTTCAGTCAAACTAGACATTACTTTACGTTTATTTTGTGCTTTCACTGCTGTTTCTAATTCACGTGTCATATTGCCACGCACTTCTTTTTTCAAAGCAGCAATACCAGCAGGAACACCACATAGCTCAGCAAATGCTTTATCTAATTTTGGTAGTTTCTTCTTAGCAACAGATTTTACAACAACTGAAAAAGTTGCTTCTTTACCTTGTAAGTGCTCAGCACGGTAATCAGCAGGGAACGTCATTGTAATCGTTGTATCTTGACCGGTTTTTTTACCAACAAGTTGGTTTTCAAACTCTGGCAACATATTACCATCACCAATAACGACAAGAACATCATTGCCTTTACCACCGTCAAACTCTTCGCCATCGATGCTACCAACAAAATCGATAGTCACACCATCTTGTTCTTTAGCAGCACGTTTTAATGGTTCCCAAGTCATGCGTTGTTCACGTAATGTTTCTAACATCTTGTCAACATCTGCATCTTCAACTTCAGCAGTCGTTTTTTCTAACTTAATGCCTTTTAGATTGACCTCTGTTACTTCTGGGAATACATCGTATACCATTGCGTAAACAAGAGAACCTTCTTCTTCATTCATTGATTCAATGTGTGGAGGACCTGCAGGATTGATTTTTTCTTGAGCAAATGCTTCTTGCATGCTGCTTTGTACTAGCGCATCAATGACGTCACGACGTGCAGAACCACCATGAGATTGTGCAACCATTTTCATAGGCACTTTACCAGGACGAAAACCTGACATTTTCACTGTCGGTTGAACTGCTATCAATCGTTCTTGTATAGCTTGCTCGATATTGGCATCTTCAACTGTCACCGTCATACGGCGACCGAGTTCGCTGACATTTTCTACAGTTACTTGCATTCTTGACCTCAAAACCTGGATTTTTATAAAGTATCGGTGACTACTATATAGCCACCGACCTTTATTTAGATGGTACGAGAGGAGAGACTCGAACTCTCACAGGTTACCCCACCAGAACCTAAATCTGGCGCGTCTACCAATTCCGCCACTCTCGCGTAAAACTGTTTTCAGATAAGTCGCTATCTGAATGAAGTCGGCTATTATATACACACGCTACGAATAAAACTAGCCTTGCATAGTTAAAAAAGTTAATCCCATATTCGCCTGTTGGCAAAACTGTTGAAAAGTAAGGAAATCTTTTGCTTCTATTTCTCGCTTACTTGTATTCCGATCAGCAATAAACACACCTATTACCTTCCCTTTCACGACAGTTGGCATAATCAGATAAGGTGGTGGACCTAAAAATTTAAGTGTGTCTCTAGTTAGCGTTCCCGTAATTTTTTTGGGATCTGCCGGAATATGAACTGCTTTTTTATTGATGACAACTTGATGAAAAATATTATTGGCATGTGAAATATCGATTTTGAACTCTTTTCTTAATAGCTCATAATCTTGACCTACCGCATATTTACACATTAGTGTTTTGCGATCTTTAGATAAAATAGCAAATAATGACCTATCCATACCGACACCACGGTATAGACCTTCTAAGACCATTTCTAAAATAACATTTATACTCGGCTTTTCAGCTATAGCCTCGGTAATTTCGGAGAGTATAGAGAGCTGTATATTTGCATCGGGTTCCGGGTGTGAGAATACCTCGTCCAGTTCCTTCTCTATAATTTCATCATCTGTACTAACTGAATTAAACGGCTCATCACTATCACTAACAGTTGTCGGTAACTCACTAGATTCAGTTTGTTCGTGTTCATCGTCATCTAGTAAATTAATAGTCGGTACTGGAATAAGTTTACTGGCTTCAGAGATGCCATACATCTTTGTGACCGTTTTTGCCTGTCTTGCATTTTTATGCGCAAGCGATTCAACATCAGTTACTTTTATTTTTAATTTGTCAGCAACGGATGCCAAAATGGTTTGAGCATGCTCATCATCCCAGCCTTGTTTTGCTGCTTCAGCTAAGTCTTGCCCCATAGTGACGAAAGATACCAGCGGATCATCTTGTTGAGAATCATTCAGTGCTTTATCTAAAAGATCGCCCAATGACCAAGCTTTACTTAATCCTTTCGTTAAATCTTTTAAATAGAAACCTAATACTGCTTTTTCTGCTTTACGCTCAGTCATCTTACCGCTATCAATCAGCTGAGATAGCGTAGCTGCTTTGTCTCCTGAAAATGCCCAAAATGCCATATGGCCTAAGCGTGATAATAAGGTAGCAACAAATACATTCTCAGGTGATTTAACTTTTTTAAGTTTTGCCAGTTCTTGTGCTTGAATGGCGGCGTGAAATGACTGTGCCATTTCCTCGATCACCCTCGTTCTATATTCAGCGTCAACTAAGGAGTCGACCAACACCAGAGATAGCGCTAAGGCACGCACTTGATCAAAACCTAATACCATCACAGCACGGGTAATAGTTTTGATTTCACCCCCCGTTGGATTGTAATAAAAACTATTGGCCATTTTTAATAAACGACCTGTTAATGAGGCATCTTTTAGGATAGTTTGAGCAACGTCAGCCGCTGACGTATCATCGCTATTAACTGCATCCGTAACATCCGTGACGGTATTAGCAAAAACAGGCATATCTTCATCAGTAAGGTGCTGTATCCAAGTAGCAACATCTGGGCTATCGTGTTTAAGCAATGTTATATCCAGCCTTATTTTTCATTGGCAATACCATGTGGCACATGACCTGTTGCCACATGTTCTCTAGCTGACTCACAATGACCTTCTTGATCATCAAAGAAAATATCAGCTCCAAACGACTTTAAAAATGGTCCTTTCGCCATTCCACCTAAGAAAATAGCTTCGTCAATGCGAATGCCCCATGTTCTTAATGTGCGAATAACTCGTTCATGTGCTGGTGCCGAGCGTGCTGTCACTAATGCAGTTCGTATCGGTGATTCATTGTCACCAAACTCAGTTTGCAGATGATTTAAGGCGATTAAAAAATCTTTAAATGGACCGTCGTTAAGTGGGCTTTTAGCCGTTTGTTGTTCATTATCTGTAAACGCTTGCAGACCCTGTTCTTTATAGATACGTTCTGATTCATCTGAAAATAATACTGAATCACCATCAAAAGCAATTCTGAGTTGTTTATTAGCACTATTTTCACCGACATTAGACGGCAAAATTGTTGCCGCAGCAATGCCTGCATCAAGTGCTTTACGTACATCTTCTGGACTTGTCGATAAAAACAAATTAGCACCAAAAGGCGCGACATAACAATAAGGACTACTACCAGAGGTAAACACAGCACGGGTAATTTCAAGTTGATGATGCTGAATAGAATTAAAAATTCTTAAGCCCGTATCTGAACTATTACGAGACAATAATATAATTTCAACGTGAGAGCTATTTTGGATTTTGTTTAAGCTGAGTAGTTTTTTAACTAAGTTAAATGCAGCGCCAGGTTGTAGTGGAATATCTTCATTTTCAATCTGATACTGACAATAGGCTTGGGTACCCTGCTGTTCATAAATCTGATGACTTTCATCGAGATTAAATAATGCACGAGAAGAAATTGCAACAACGAGACGTTTATCACTCATTCTAACGACCTTGCCTGTGCACAGCCTGACCATTTTTACGTGCTATGCGCATTATTTTATCCCACGCTTGCTGTGCTGGCACAATCTGAGGTGGTTGAATATTTAAACTTTCCATATCATCTGCAAGCGAGCTTATCACGGAGACTTCATCTGGTTTACCTTTAGGAAAAACCGAGTGAGCATTAAAAATAATACGGCAAAAAATAGGAATATTTGGTGATAAAGCTTTAATCGCTTGGCGAGATGTTCTGATTCGGCGTAAGGGATTAGGAAACTTATAACTACGACCATCCATTATTTGCGTCCACTGATCAATCGTTTCGGCACCAAATAAATTACCCGACATCGGATAGGTTTCAATTAACAGTAAACCCTGATCCGTTAAAATTAAATGTTCGATTTCTAATAGACCACCAATGCCATCGGGAATAATGATTTCTTTAATTTCATCACGAATATAGGGTTTTAATATGAGGTGCTGTTGTTGTGATGTTGAACGCTTAAATCTGTTATAGCCAAAGATCAGCAATACTAGCAAACATGCGGTGGCCAATAACAAATATAAAATGGTTTGAGGAACTAGCAACAAGTGAACACCGAAATCTAATTAAAACTAATAGTTAATTATACGAGATTGAACTCATTTAGCGAACTGTTTCACATAATTTAGACGGCAGCTAGGACGACAGGATCTTCATGAATAATCACTTCAGCATCAGCAAATGATTTTTCCAGTTCTTTTTCGACGTCATCAGCAATGACATGTGCCGCGGCTAAACTTAAGGTTGAATCGAGTTCCAAGTGTAACTGAATAAAGATTCGTGTTCCTGAACGGCGTGTTCTGAGATCATGCAGGCCGTGTGTATCCGGATGATTTAGCACTAATTGACGTATTTTTTCTCTTTCATCATCAGGCAATTCATGATCCATTAATAAATCAATTGATTCTTTCACTATTTCCCAAGCACTGTAGAGAATGAATACTGCGATACCGATACCAAATAAAGGATCAAAATAATCCCAGCCATAAAAAGTGAGTAATAATGCGACGATCACACTGGCATTAACTAGTAAATCAGTTCTGTAATGTAATGCATCTGCTTTAATTGCGGTTGAATTAGTATGTTTGATGACATATTTCTGAAATGTAAGCAGTATCAATGTGGCGATGATTGAAAAAATCATTACACCGATCCCCACTTCTAAGCCGGCAGTGAGTTGTTGTGGATGAAGTAAGCGTCCTGTGGCCTGTAATAATAAGAATCCAGCAGAACCTGCAATAAACATGGCTTGCCCCATTCCCGCTAAGGCCTCAGCTTTACCATGGCCAAAGCGATGTTCTTTATCAGCAGGTTGTAAAGCATGTCGAACTGCAAACAAATTAACTAGCGACGCTAATACATCAAGGCTAGAATCTAACAGCGTTGCTAATATACTGACCGAATCGGTAATAAACCAAGCTGCGACTTTAATTACTATGAGTATTACTGCGGTAGAAACAGAGGCATATGTCGCCCATCGCATTAATCGTGCTGTATCAGGTTGTGGGCTACTAGTCATCGTTGTTATATTTAGTGGTAAAGTATCAGTCAATATTACATCAACAAACATCAATTGAGTGGAATTTAAGACTTTACAGCTATTGAACAAACCTTTGTCATGCCATCTTCATGTATTATTATGACAATAGAAATTGAGTAAATTTGTTCCTAATCCAACTAACAGGAAACCAATATGGTCGCCCAAACAATCACTACGACAGCCTTTACTGATCAAAGACCTGGCACATCAGGTTTAAGAAAAAAAGTGACTGTATTTCAGCAACAACACTATTTAGAAAATTTCGTACAATCTACATTTGATGCTTTAGATAATGTCGCAGGAAAAACACTCGTTGTTGGCGGTGATGGTCGATTTCATAATGAATATGCGGTGCAAGTTATTTTAAAAATGGCGGCCGCTAATGGTTTCTCACGTGCGATTGTAGGACAAAATGGTCTGCTTTCAACACCAGCAGCCTCATGCGTTATTCGTAAATACCAAGCATTTGGTGGCATTATCCTGTCAGCAAGCCACAACCCTGCGGGTCCGAATGGCGACTTTGGTATCAAATACAATATTTCAAATGGTGGACCAGCACCAGAAGCTATTACCGAAGCGATTTTTAGCAATAGCCAAACAATTTCTACTTATAAAATCGTAGATGATGCTGACATTAAACTTGATGTCATTGGCGCTCAACAATTAGCGGGCATGACCGTCGATATTATTGATCCTGTTGACGATTACGCTGAATTAATGGCTGAGTTGTTTGACTTTGATGCTATTCGAGCTTTATTAGCGGATGACTCATTCGATATTCGTTTTGATGCCATGCATGCGATTACTGGGCCTTATGGTAAAGATATCCTTGAAAAAAGACTCGGGGCTAAAGCAGGTACTGTAATCAATGGTACACCGCTGACTGATTTTGGTGGTGGTCACCCAGATCCTAATCTAACCTATGCAGAAGAGTTGGTCGCTGAAATGTTTTCAGATAACGCCCCTACTCTTGGTGCGGCATCAGATGGTGATGGCGACCGAAATATGATTTTAGGTGCTAATTTCTTTGTTACGCCTTCTGATAGTTTGGCGGTGATGGCGGCAAATGCACAATGCGTTCCAGCTTATAAAGCAGGTTTAACCGGTATTGCTCGTTCAATGCCAACCAGTCAAGCACCTGATCGTGTTGCTGAAAAATTAGGCATTGAATGTCACGAAACGCCAACAGGTTGGAAGTTCTTTGGTAATTTATTAGATGCTGATCGTGCGACATTATGCGGGGAAGAAAGCTTTGGTACCGGGTCTAATCATATTCGTGAGAAAGACGGTTTATGGGCCGTTCTTTTTTGGCTCAATATCCTAGCCGTACGCAAGCAGTCTGTTGCAGAAATTGTTAGCCAACATTGGCAGGAATATGGCCGAAATTACTATACACGCCATGATTACGAAGCAATCCCAAGTGATATCGCCAAACAATTAATGATGGACTTAGAAGCACAATTTCCAAATTTAGTGGGTCAAGCACTTGCCGGAAAAACAGTCGCTTATGCTGATAACTTCAGTTATACCGATCCTGTTGATAACAGTGTTTCAAGCAATCAAGGCCTACGCATCGGTTTCGATGATGGTTCACGCATCATTCTTCGCCTATCAGGCACAGGAACTGAAGGTGCGACCTTACGTGTTTATATTGAGTCATATGAAAATGATGCCAGTAAATTGCATCAAGAAACACAATCAGCACTGAGTGCATTAATTACTGCTACCGATGAGTTAGCGGGCATTAGCAGTAGAACAGGACGAACAGAACCTACTGTAATTACTTAAAGGCAACAGCACACCATGCAACAACTTATTTTAGGCTCTAGCTCGCCTTTTCGAGCCGAGCTATTAGAAAAGCTCGGCTTAGACTTTATTAGCTCATCACCTGATATTGATGAAAGTGCCTTAGATGGTGAAACAGCTGAGCAATTAGTGCAACGCTTATCTGAACAAAAGGCCCAGAAAATTGCACAAAAATACCCTGATGCTTTGATTATTGCATCAGACCAAGTTGCCTTACTTGATGGTGAGGTGCTTGGTAAGCCTGGTAATCATGATAATGCAGTACGTCAATTAACGGCAGCATCTGGAAAAACAGTGCTATTTTTAACCGGCTTAGCTTTATTAAATAGCAAGACAGGTCAAATTCAGTCACTTGTAGAACATTTTGAAGTCAGTTTTAAAACACTGTCAGCTGAACAAATAGACTTTTACCTAAAGCAGGAAAAGCCTTATCAATGTGCAGGAAGTTTTAAATCGGAAGGGTTTGGTATTAGCTTATTTTCTAAACTAGAAGGAGAAGATCCTAATAGTCTTATAGGATTACCATTGATTCGACTGATTAACCTTCTTGAACAACAAGGCATTGATGTACTTCAGCCGAACCAATAGTGTTTTAAAGCCTATGGTGTAACAGGTGCTGGCACTTCTGGAAGAGCAACAGTGCCAGGTGGGATATTAGCAGCCGCGGCAGCTTGACCAGCCATTGACTGCATGATTGTTGACATCAGCTTTCTTGCTGCACGTTGACGCATTGTTTTAACCATGCCATCACTTAAGTCTTTGTTGACTTTATTGGCAACAAGGGTCGCCTTTAATTCATCTAAATGAGGCTCACACGCTGTTAATGTTTTATCAGCAACATTTGCTGCTCGAACACCTTGTTGATGGTATTCAAGTCTATTTTTCATCATACATTGGTTGTATTCCATAATATGGTTATACATTTCAGCTTGAGCTTCTTCTGACATATCAGCAGGTGTCGTGATATTGACTTCCTTTGATTCTGTCGTTGCAACTTGTTGCGTTGCAGTAGCGCTAGTTTCAGTGGTTTCAGTAGCCTCTGTCACGACTTCTTCTACAGCTACGTCAACAGCAGCTGTCTGATTTTGTTGATTGAAATAAGTGTAACCAGCAATAGCAATAATCACTAGTAATACAATAGATACAAGGTTTTTCATTTTCTCTCCTATAAACAAACTTTGATTGTGAAAGTGCTTCTTGTTATCTTTGAATAAAAATCAATACCGCACTGAGCGGAATACTATACACTTCAATTCTTAGTTTGAGCATAAAATCATTTAATTAATCATAATTAAATGTTATATATTTATAATAAACAAATAGATAAAAGAGATTATTAAAGTAAAATGTCTTTAGAGAAAAGTACAGATCGTCGTCTAATCGACATTCATAACTGGTTGCAAGGCCTATTTGAATCAACACACTATCAAATAGAAGCCGCATCGAGTGATGCCAGTTTTAGACGTTACTTTAGGGTGACACATGACAATAATACGTGGATCTTAATGGATGCCCCTCCGGCACAGGAAGATACTGGACCCTTTATTGATATTGCCACTTTTTTGTATTCCCACGCTATTAATGTACCTGAGATCAAAGCGTATGATTCTGGCTTGGGCCTTTTATTACTCGCTGATTTTGGTAACACGGCCTATCTCGATGAACTTAACGCTGATCCCACGGGTAAGCTGTACTTTTCAGCCATTGATAGTTTGATCGCGATGCAAAAGTGTCCCTTGAAAGACGCTTTACCACACTATGACCGCGCTTTATTACAGCAAGAGATGGATTTGTTTCCAGTCTGGTTTTTGAATAAACATCTTGATATTCAAGCACCAGCATTGTTACAAAAAACATTCGACATTTTAATTGCTAATGCATTAGAACAAGAACAAGTATTTGTTCACCGTGATTATCATTCACGTAATTTAATGCATACAGCTGAAAATTCACCCGGTATTATTGATTTTCAAGATGCAGTTATAGGCCCGATTAGTTATGATCTCGTCTCCTTATTGCGTGATTGTTATATTGCATGGCCAGATGAACAAATTAGCCAATGGATTGATTACTATCTTACTCAGGCTAAGCAACAAGGTTTACTAACAGCGGTATCAACTGAACAGTTTACGCGTTGGTTTGACTTAATGGGTTTACAGCGTCATATCAAAGTTTTAGGCATCTTTTGCCGCTTGAATTACCGTGATAATAAAGATAATTATCTTAACGATTTACCATTGACTCTGCATTATGTGCAAAAAATAGCGAGTAAATACCCTGAATTTTCTGAACTTAGTGAATTTCTCAGCCAACAAGAAAAAATAGCCGCAATAGTATGAAAGTAATTATTTTATCTGCTGGTCGTGGCGAACGCTTACGACCATTAACGGATATAACACCAAAACCTTTATTAGCAGCCGGCCAATATCGCTTAATTGAATACACCATTAACGCGTTAGTAAAAGCAGGTTTTAACGACATTGTAATTAATACAGCGCATTTGGCTGAACAATTTCCACTGCTACTCGGTGATGGTGATGCCTATAATGCAAGCATCACTTATTCAGTGGAGCAACAAGGCGGTCTTGAAACAGCCGGGGGTATTATTAATGCCCTGCCCTTATTGGGTGATGAGCCATTTTTAGTAGTGAACGGAGATATCTGGACAGATTATCCCTTTGAACGTCTCAGTGAGTTTAAATTAATGGCCGACACATTAGGTCACTTAGTCTTTGTTAATAATCCTGAACATCACCCAGAGGGTGATTTCTCATTATCATCTGACTTAGTCACAGTGGATGGTGACAACAAAGTTACCTACAGTGGCATTGCTATTTATCATCCTGAGTTTTTTGCTGATTATAATGTGCAGCGTCTTGCACTCAAACCCTTACTATTGGATGCCATTGATAAAAAACAACTGACAGGCGAACACTATTTAGGCCAATGGTCAGATATTGGAACTGTTGAACGCCTTGGGCAATTGACTGAGCAACTTAGCGGTTAATAAATAGAAATTCTAAAAGGGCTTTTTGGGCATGAAGACGATTTTCTGCTTCATTCCACACCACACTATCAGGATTATCCATCACTTCCGCTGACACTTCTTCCCCACGATGAGCGGGTAAACAATGCATAAATAGGGCATCGTCATTAGCTAAGGCCATTAATGAGCGGGTCACTTGGAAGTCAGCAAAGGCGAGTTCACGCTTTTTCTGTTCTTCTTCTTGTCCCATACTTGCCCAAACATCAGTCACAATAAGATCTGAACCTTTAACGGCACTAGCTACATTATTAAACAATGTAATTGTTGCATCTGCAGCCGCTACAATATCTGCATTGGGTTCATAGCCTTCAGGTGTCGCAATATTCAAGTTAAAACCAAAACGATCAGCGGCATTGATATAAGAGTGACACATATTATTGCCATCCCCTACCCATGTGACTGTTTTACCTTTAATTGAACCACGATGTTCAACATAGGTTTGCATATCAGCCAATAACTGACAAGGATGGTAATCGTCTGTTAAGGCATTAATGACAGGCACTGATGAATTTGCGGCAAAACGCTCAACCATTTCATGCTCGAAGGTACGGATCATTACCATATCAACCATGCTAGAAATTACACGCGATGAATCTTCAACCGGCTCACCACGCCCTAGTTGGGTATCATTGGGTGATAAAAATATAGCACTACCACCAAACTGAGCCATGCCAGATTCAAATGAAACACGAGTACGTGTTGATGATTTATCAAAAATCATCGCCAATACTTTATTTTTCAGTGGCTCATAAATTTCGCCGGCTTTATGCATGCGTTTTAATTCAATGGCGCGATCAATCAGCTGTTCTAATTCAACAGAAGTAAAATCTTTTAAGGTTAAAAAATGTCTCATTACGCTACGCTCTTAACTGCTTTTGAAGCAATAAATTCAATAATCAAATCGCTCACCAGTGACACCATTGTATTCGCTTCATCAATAGTCAGAACTAAAGGAGGTAAAAGTCTAATAGTTTTATCTGCTGTGACATTGATTAAAATGCCTTTGTCTAAGGCTTGTTGAACTAATTCAGCACAGGGCAGCGTTAATTCGATACCAAACATAAAACCAGATGAACGTATCGATTTGATACCTTCTTGGCCAGCGAGTACTTGTTTGAAGCTATCGACAATATAGGCTGATAGTGAGGCCACATTTCCCAGTACATTTTCGGACTCAATAATATCGAGAACAGTCAGTGCTGCACGACAGGCTAATGGGTTGCCACCAAAGGTTGAACCATGATTACCCGGTTGTAATACATCTTTAGCTTCCCCAGCCACCAAACAGGCGCCAATGGGCATTCCATTACCTAGACCTTTAGCTAACATCATCACATCAGGGATAAGATCTTCTGATTTTTGGAAGGCAAACCAGCTGCCCGTACGGCCTATACCTGTTTGCACTTCATCTAACATCATTAATAACTGACGCTGCGTACATAAATTACGTACACCCGCTAAGTAATCAGTATCAGGCACTTTCACACCACCCTCGCCTTGTATTGGTTCTAGCATCACTGCAACCGCTTCAGGCCAATGACTAACGGCCATTCTTAAGGCATCAAGATCGTTGAAAGGGACTCGAACAAAACCAGGAACCAAGGGCTCAAAACCAGCATGAACCTTCGGATTTCCTGTGGCCGATAATGTGGCCAGAGTTCTACCATGAAAGCTGCTGTCCATAACGATAATAACCGGCTTATCGATGCCTTTTGAGTGACCGTATTTCCTAGCAACTTTGATGGCTGTTTCGTTTGCTTCAGCACCCGAATTACAGAAAAACACTTGATCCATTCCAGATAAATTAGTGAGCTTTTCAGCAAGTTCAATTTGTAGTGGAATTTGATAGATATTCGACGTATGCATCAGTGTGCTGGCTTGATCGGCAATAGCCTCAGCAACGCGTGGATGTGCGTGACCTAAATTACACACAGCGATACCACTTAAGGCATCTAAATACTGTTTACCATTATCGTCTGTTAACCATGCGCCTTTACCTTTTGTAAAAGCGACATCAAGACGTCCGTATGTTGGCATGACTGAATTGGTCATGGTTGCACTCCACTAATCTAAGCAAAGCCCCACTAAACACATTAGAGGACCTAAAACGAAAAAAGACAGTTTCAAATGAAACTGTCTTTTTTCAAATAACGGAGTATTTTATAACTTTATGACAATCTAAGCAAAATTTGCTTAGATTTTAAAGCTATTAAGCTGCAAAATTAGCGGCAACAAATTCCCAGTTAACTAAGCCCCAAAATGCTGCAACATATTTTGGTCGCGCATTACGGAAATCGATGTAATAAGCATGTTCCCATACATCACATGTTAATAATGGTGTTTGACCAGCTGTTAGCGGGCTACCAGCATTGCTTGTATTGACGATTTCAATACTACCGTCAGCATTCTTAACTAACCATGTCCAACCTGCGCCGAAGTTTGTCGCTGCTGAGGTAGAGAATTTAGCTTTAAATTCATCAAATGAACCAAAAGTAGCATCGATAGCAGCGGCAAGATCACCAGAAACTGAATCTGTACCGTTTGGTGTTAAACCATTCCAGTAGAAAGTATGATTCCAAATTTGCGCAGCATTATTGAAAATACCACCCGATGATTTCATGATAATGTCTTCTAATGATAAACCTTCAAATTCAGTACCAGGTACTAGATTATTTAGATTTGTCACATATGTTTGGTGATGTTTACCATAGTGAAAGCTGATTGTTTCTGCAGAAATTGTAGGTTCTAATGCATTTTCAGCATACGGTAGTGGTGGCAGTTCGAAAGCCATGATTGAATCTCCTAAAAAATAATAACCAAGTATTTAACTAGGTCATTTTAGTTGAGCCTTAAATGCAAAGCAAGTAAGGCAGCCTATTTATTTATCAATTGTCGTTAAAAAGTGACATTAAGTCTAAATCTAAGCCCATAAGAATGGCATCTTCTCTGCCCTGCTCCGCTGGATAATAATCCTTACGAACTGACATTTCATTAAAACCTGCTTGTAAATATAACTGCTGAGCGCGTTGATTTGAGCTACGTACTTCTAACACAATAAGCACTGATGAAATATTATTAGCATAATCTATAACCTGATTTAATACTTGGCGACCTAAACCTTGTCCTTGAGCGCTTTGCTTGACACAAATATTAAGTAGATGTGTTTCATCAACCACCTTTTGCACAATGGTATAAGCGACAATTTCATCTGAATCTGTGACAAATACCCAAGCCTGGTGGTTTGCTTTAAGTGAATCGTTAAAGTTCTTTACAGTCCATGGAAACTGATTGGCTTGTTGTTCGATCCTAAGCACCGTATCAAGATCAGCAGATTGCATATCGCGATAGTTCATGACAAAGACACAGCTTGTTTTGCCAGTTGCAGATCTTGCCAAGCATCGGCTTTTTTACCTGGATGTTGTAATAGGTCGACTAAGGAATGAGTCACAATGGTGGCAATCTGTGACTGCATACATGGATGAATAGTACCCCGGACAACAGTATCACCTAAGCCTTGTTTGGCGAGTTCACTACCTAATACTATTAATACTTTTCCCGCTGAATTTATAGTGTGTAACTGAGCTAACTGCGTTGAATCGATAATGGCTGTTTGATGTTGTTCTACACCTATAGCAAATAACATGGCATGTAATAATTGCTGAGCTTGTTTGCCATAGTGTTGGCCATCAATCATCACAATCCAGTCACAGTTTAATAGTTGCTCACTCGGTGTTTGCGCAATAGAGTCATCAACAACAGCTATCGCTTGTGTAGGCAGAGCAGAACGAAATTCCCAAACAGGTATCCCCATCTCATTGAGTGAGGATAACTGTCTAGGTGAAAGTTCCAAAGTAGCTTGATTAAACTTGTGGGTGAGCGCGATCAGCTGGCACTAAAATTTTGTTTAGTGCATTGATATACGCTTTAGCAGAGGCAATCACTATATCAGTGTCTGATCCTTGACCACTGACAATACGGCCACCTTTTTCAAGACGAACATTTACTTCACCTTGAGAATCAGTACCGCTGGTAATATTGTTAACTGAATATAGCTGTAATTCTGTTTTACTTTGAACTAGCTCTTCTATAGCGCGTAATGCTGCATCAACAGGGCCACTGCCCGCTACTTCAGTTTGTTTTTCTTCCTCATCAATACACAAGGTGACAGAAGCAACCGGTGTTTCTCCTGTTTCACTACATACTTTTAACGATGTTAAACGAATACGCTCATTATCTAAGGTAACCGTATCACTAACCAAAGCTTGTAAATCCTCATCAAAGATATCGTGTTTTTTATCAGCTAACTCTTTGAATTTTCGAAACACTTCATTTAAATCAGCTTCAGTTTCAAACTCAGTACCCAACTGTTTCAAGCGGTCTTTAAATGCATTACGACCAGAATGTTTACCCATGACCATGCGGTTAGCATTCCAACCCACATCTTCAGCTTTCATTATTTCGTAGGTTTCGCGATTTTTTAATACACCGTCTTGATGAATACCAGACTCATGTGCAAAGGCATTAGCACCAACAATCGCTTTATTTGGTTGTACTGCAAAACCGGTAATACCTGATACTAAACGTGACGCAGCTAATATTTGTGTTGTATCAATATTAGTATCACAGCTAAACATATCTTGACGGGTACGAACTGCCATTACGACTTCTTCAATCGCTGCATTACCTGCACGCTCACCTAAACCGTTAATAGTACATTCGACTTGGCGTGCACCATTTAACACGGCAGATAGAGAGTTAGCGACTGCTAAACCTAAATCATTATGACAATGGACAGAGAATATCGCTTTATCAGAATTTGGAATATTTTCACGTAAGTTATAAATCAACTGACCAAACTGATGCGGTAAGTTATAACCCACTGTATCCGGGATATTTAACGTAGTTGCACCGGCATCAATCACCGCTTCTAAAATACGATATAAAAATTCAGGTTCACTACGTCCAGCATCCTCAGGTGAGAACTCAACATCGTCTGTATAACGTAGCGCACGTTTAACCGCTTTAACCGCATTCTCGATCACTTGCTCGGGTTCCATACGAAGTTTCATCTTCATATGAATAGGCGATGTAGCGATAAAAGTATGAATACGTGAAGCATTAGCATCTTTTAATGCTTCACCAGCACGATCAATATCATTATCTAATGCACGTGCTAAACCACAGATACGACTTTCAGTAACAGCATTTGCCACAGCTTGAACCGACTCAAAATCCCCCACACTAGCAATTGGGAATCCAGCTTCGATAATATCAACGTTCATCCGTTCTAATGATTTTGCGATGCGAACTTTTTCATCCTTGGTCATTGATGCGCCAGGACTTTGCTCGCCATCTCTCAAGGTTGTATCAAAAATTATTAATTTTTCACTCATTTTCCTGCTCCATTTACGCAGATTTTAAAATATATAGCTTAAGTAGTTGTCAGCTTTCGTGGCTGACTAAGGAACTGAGTTCCTTTATGTTGCTAAATCTGTATGCCCTAAGGCAGTCGTAGCAGGAGGTGTGAATAAATATCAGCCGTAACAAAGTATTGCTGCTCTAAATAGCTAACAGTTTGGTTAAATTTTGTTTGATTGATATTCATAATCTGTAATTTTAGGCTGAAATGACGCTATTGCCAAGCATCTTATTTAACTTGTTGCCGTTCAGACCGATGTTGACGTAGTTTTACTAAGGTAAAAACAGGGCCAGATAAAGCATAAAGCATAAAACCACCAAACAATACTAACGGTGGATCTGATGCAATAAGTGCAAAAACTAACACCAATACTAACATCACCACAAACGGTACTTTACCGTGCAGATCTAAGTCTTTAAAACTATGATATCTCACTGTACTGACCATCAAAATACCACAAGCAAAAGTCAGCGGCATGGCGATGCCAGTCATTAAACTAGGATCAACACCATTACTGGTTCCAGCCCAGACCCAGCCGGCTAAACAAGCGGCTGCGGCAGGACTCGGTAAGCCTTGGAAATAACGTTTATCTTCAATACCAATTTGAGTATTAAAACGCGCTAGACGTAAGGCGCCACAAGCAGCATAGACAAAGGCCACCATCCAACCAACCTTACCCATTTCTAATAGTGACCATAGGAAAATAACTAATGCAGGTGCCAAACCGAATGACACCATATCAGCAAGACTGTCATATTCTGCACCAAAATCACTTTGTGTATTGGTCATTCGGGCAATGCGCCCATCAAGCCCATCCATAATCATTGCGATAAAAATTGCGATAGCAGCAGATTCAAAGTCACCACGAATTGCGGCTACAATGGCATAAAAACCAGCAAATAATCCTGCTGTTGTGAATAAGTTGGGTAATAAATATATACCGCGACTTCTTTGTTTTTCACTATCCATTACTTAAATGAATCCTTTTATATACACTCAATTAGAACTTATGATAGCAGAAACAAAACGGGGGCTGATATTTTCATATCAGCCCCCGCTTATTCTACTTCGTTGAGACTAGATTTTAGTTCTTGTCTTTATCAACAATTTTTTGAATCCAAGGCATCATTTCACGCAATTTAGCACCTGTTTTTTCAATTGGATGCTCAGCATTGATATGACGCATTGATGTCATTTCTGGGTAGCCAGTTTGACCTTCAAGGATAAATTGTTTTGCGTATTTACCTTCTTGAATGTTTTTCAATGCTTCACGCATTGCCCAACGACTTTCTTCGTTGATAACTTTAGGGCCGGTAACATATTCGCCGTATTCAGCATTGTTAGAGATTGAGTAGTTCATGTTAGCGATACCGCCTTCATACATAAGATCTACAATCAATTTCAATTCATGCAAACATTCGAAATAAGCCATTTCTGGAGCGTAACCCGCTTCAGTTAATGTTTCAAAACCTGCTTTAACTAATTCAACAGCACCACCACATAATACCGCTTGCTCACCGAATAAATCAGTTTCTGTTTCGTCACGGAATGTTGTTTCGATGATACCTGTACGGCCACCACCAACACCAGATGCGTAAGAAAGAGCGATTGCTTTAGCATTACCAGAAGCATCTTGCTCAACAGCGATTAAATCAGGGATACCACCGCCTTTAACAAATTCACTACGTACTGTGTGACCAGGTGCTTTAGGCGCGATCATGATAACGTCTAAATCTGCACGTGGAAGAACTTGTTTGTAGATGATTGCAAAACCATGAGCAAAGGCTAAAACAGCACCTTTTTTCAAGTTTGGTTCAATTTCTTCTTTGTAAAGTTGTGATTGGAACTCATCAGGAGTCAAAATCATTACTAAGTCAGCATCTGCAACAGCAGTTGGTGTATCTTTAACTGTTAAGCCATGTGCTTCAGCTTTAGCAATTGAAGAAGAACCTGGACGAAGTGCAACGGTTACGTCAACACCTGAATCTTTCAAGTTACAAGCATGTGCATGGCCTTGTGAACCATAACCTACAACTGTTACTTTCATACCTTTAATGATAGATAAGTCACAATCTTTATCGTAATAAACGTTCAAACTCATTATTTAATTCCTTAATACTTCAAAAATCTAATTTTTAAGCCCTTCTTAACAAGAAGAACTCTTACTTATACGTGTAATATCTTATCGCCACGGGCTATACCAGACACCCCTGAACGAACTGTTTCTAAAATCTTATGTTCTGCTAATGCCTCAATAAACGAATCTACTTTTCTTCCTGAACCGGTGAGCTCAATGGTATAAGTAGCTGTTGTGACATCAATGATATGACCACGAAATATATCTGCTAAACGCTTGATATCTTCACGTTGTGACATAGTGGCCGATTTAACTTTGACCAGCACCATTTCGCGTTCGATATGAGGTCCATCAGACAGATCTAACAACTTAACTACATCAACTAATTTGTTAAGTTGTTTAGTTATTTGTTCAATTATACGATCTGTACCAATTGCGACAATAGTAATTCGTGATAACGATGCATCTTCAGTCGGCGCAACCGTCAGAGACTCAATGTTATAGGCGCGTGCCGAGAATAATCCAACTACGCGTGACAAAGCACCGGCTTCGTTTTCAATTAAAATAGCAATGATATGGCGCATTATGATAACTCCCGCTCTGGATCTTGCGGTAACTTAGCATGAGGTGACATATGCATCTCATTATGAGCCATACCTGCAGCAATCATTGGATAAACATTTTCTTTTTGATCAGTCACAATATCGACAAACACTAAGCGATCTTTCAAGGCAAACGCCTTTTCAAGTCCGCTGCGAAGATCAGCAGGATCTTCAATTCTAATACCCACATGACCATAACTTTCGGTTAATTTCACAAAGTCAGGTAATGATTCCATATAAGAGTGTGAATAACGCTCTTTATAGAAAAACTCTTGCCATTGACGAACCATACCTAAATAACGGTTATTCAATGCAATGATTTTAATAGGTAAACCATATTGCAAACAGGTTGATAGCTCCTGAATACACATCTGAATACTACCTTCACCCGTAATACACACAACGGTTTCTTCAGGGAATGCTAATTGAACACCCATTGCAGCAGGTAAACCAAAGCCCATTGTGCCTAGGCCACCCGAGTTGATCCAACGGTTTGGTTTATCAAAACCATAATATTGTGCAGCCCACATTTGATGCTGCCCCACATCTGATGTGACATAGGCATCACCATTAGTGAGTTCATGTACTATTTCGATAGCTTGTTGTGGTTTGATGTTATCGCTATTTTTATCGTAGCTTAGACATTGTTTTGAACGCCAAGCATTAATCACTTTCCACCACGCTTCAAGATCTTTTTTCTGCGTTTGTTTCTTGCCAGTCGTCAAGAGATGGTTCATTTCCTGTAGCACGCCACCCACATCGCCCACGATCGGAATATCAACAGTAATGTTTTTAGAGATTGATGATGGATCAATATCAATATGGATGATTTGTGCATCTGGACAAAATTCAGCAATTTTACCGGTGACACGATCATCAAAACGCGCACCAATAGCAATCAGTACATCACAATCATGCATGGCCATATTAGCTTCATAAGTACCATGCATACCTAACATACCGATATTGAGCTCATCAGTAGCTGGATAAGCTCCTAAGGCCATTAATGTACTGGTAATTGGATAGCCTAGGTGACGTACAAATGACCGTAACTCATCAGAAGCATTACCAAGAACAACACCACCACCGGCATAAATCATTGGCTTTTTAGCACTTAATAATAAATCAACAGCACGTTTAATTTGGCCTGAGTGACCTTTTACGGTCGGCTGATATGAGCGCATCGTTATTTTATCTGGGTAGTGATACGGTACTTTAATCGCAGGATCAGTAATATCCTTTGGCACATCAACAACAACAGGACCTGGTCGCCCTGTAGTAGCGACATAAAAGGCTTTTTTGATTGTTTCCGCAAGCTTGGTAACATCTTTTACCAAGAAGTTATGTTTCACACATGGGCGTGTAATACCGACAGCATCGACTTCTTGAAAGGCATCACTACCAATCACCGCAGAAGGTACCTGTCCGGTAATGACTACCATAGGGATAGAATCCATATACGCAGTTGCAATACCCGTGACAGCATTGGTTGCACCAGGTCCAGATGTGACTAAGACGACGCCAGCCTTGCCTGTAGAGCGCGCATAACCATCTGCAGCATGTGTCGCTGCTTGCTCATGACGCACTAAAATATGCTTAACATCATCCTGCTGATAAAGCGCATCATAGATATGAAGCACCGAACCACCGGGATAACCAAACAAATATTCAACACCTTCGTCTTTTAAACTACGAACCAGAATATCAGCACCGCTTAATTCCACGTGTTCCCCTCATTTATTGCCAGTAATGGCTGCCGAAAAATATAAAACGTCTAAATGTACGTGGAATGCCGCCTAAGGTCAAGTAAAACCGGACTTAAGACCCTTGAATCAACAAGGCTTTAAACTAATTGATATCGGCTTATTTGTTTAGCTGTGGCATAATTCGAGCTATGACTCAAAAACAAAACACACAAATAGAAATTACTCAGCCTGATGATTGGCACCTTCACTTGCGCGATAATGCGGCATTAAATAGAACCGTTCCTGATACGGCACATACCTTTGCACGAGCCGTTATTATGCCAAATTTACAGCCACCGGTGACAACAACAGCATTGGCGACTGACTATTATCAGCGTATTTTACACGCGCGTCCTGAAGGCAATACTTTTGAGCCCTTAATGACACTGTATTTAACCGATAATACCAGTGCTGAAGACATTAAGGCTGCCCATGAAAGTAGCATAATCCATGCAGTTAAACTTTATCCTGCTGGCGCAACAACCAACTCCGATGCGGGCGTCACAGATTTAAAACACTGTCATGACGCATTAGCAGAAATGGAACGTCTACAGCTTCCCCTGCTCGTTCATGGCGAAGTAACCCATGCAGATATTGATGTTTTTGATCGTGAGAAAGTATTTATCGACCAAGTGTTAACACCTTTACTAGCTAAATACCCAACACTTAAAGTAGTATTCGAACATATCACCACTGCAGATGCTGTTGAGTTTGTCATCGCTAGCACGGCCAATATTGCTGCAACCATAACCCCTCATCATCTCTTATTAAATCGTAATGACTTATTAGTGGGCGGTATTCATCCACACAACTATTGTTTACCTGTGTTGAAACGCAATACACACCAACAAGCGCTTATTAAAGCAGCAACCAGTGGCAACCCTAAATTCTTTCTTGGTACAGACAGTGCGCCACATGCTATTGAAGGTAAAGAAAGCAGCTGTGGCTGTGCAGGTATTTATAGTGGCCATGCGGCAATTGAGCTTTATGCTGAAGCATTTGAAGCGGCTAATGCTTTAGATAAATTAGAAGGCTTTGCTAGTCACTATGGTCCAGACTTTTATGGATTAACTAGAAATAGTAAAAAAATCACACTAATCAAAGAATCATGGACGGTACCTGAAAGCTATGACTTTGCAGGGCAGGATCTGATTCCAATGCGAGCTGGTGAGTCAATTACCTGGAAAGTCACATAATTATGGGGTGTAGGCTTCAAGCCTACCTTTTCCATCACTCGCAGGCTAAACCAATGTTAGAGGGAGACACCTATTCGTCGGGCCACTTCTTCATAAGCTTCAATCACGCCACCTAAACCTTGGCGGAAGCGATCTTTATCAAGCTTCTTACGAGTTTCAGCATCCCATAAACGGCAACCATCGGGACTGAACTCATCGCCTAAAACAACCTCACCTTTGAATAAGCCAAATTCAAGTTTATAGTCGACTAAAATCATCCCTGCATCGGCAAACATATTAGTCAAAACAGCATTAACTTTAAACGTTAACTCTTTCATTTTACTAACAGATTCAGCTGTAGCCCAGCCAAATGTTTCAATATGATATTCGTTGATCATTGGATCGTGTAATTCATCATTTTTAAGGAAGAATTCAAACACCGGTGGGTTTAATTCCAAGCCATCTTCAACACCTAAACGACGACATAAACTACCACTCGCCACATTACGTATGACACACTCTACGGGCATCATCTGCATATTGTTAACGACTGACTCGGTGTCATTAAATAGTTCTTTAAAGTGGGTAGGAATACCGGCATTTTGCAGTTGCTCCATGACGAAAGCATTGAACTTATTGTTAACTTCACCTTTACGGCTAAGCTGTTCAATTTTTTCACCATCAAATGCCGAGGTATCATCACGAAAACTCATAATGACATAATCATCATTATCCGTTGCATAGATGCTTTTAGCTTTACCAGCAAACAGTTCTTGTTTTTTTTCCATCATATACTCTCTAACTCTTAGTTATTTCACGCCAATCAAAGCCTGCTTCTTGCTCTGCAAGTCCAATCCAACTGTGATCACAGTTTAATGCCTCGGCAAATAAAGGTCTGACAATATTTGGCGAATTATTCTTTTCACTTAAATGCATTGCAACAATATGTTGCAAGCGTGATGTATCAATATTTTCTAGTATTTTAGCTGATTGAACATTATTTAGGTGACCAAGTCGTCCTGAAACACGATATTTCAAATGATCTGGATATTCACCATTGTCCAACATGTCCATATCATGATTAGCTTCAAGCAATAGTGCATCACATGCAGAGAGTGCTTGTTCGATAATGGGTGTGCTCATACCGACATCAGTCAACAAACCTAAACGATGCTGGCCATCAGAAAAAACAAACTGACTAGGTTCTCGTGCATCATGAGGTACGGGGAAGGGTTGAACTTCTATATCACCTATATTAAACACTTCATGACAGCTGAACTCTGTAATCAAATCAGTTACATCAGCAGCCAGACACCCTGCTGTGCCCGCTGTTGCATAAACAGGCAGTTTATATTTTCTGGCTAATACACGAACACCATTGATATGATCGGCATGTTCATGTGTCACCACAATTGCAGACAGTTTACTTGCATCCATTTTAAATCGTTGCAAGCGTTTTTCTGTTTCACGAGCGGAAAAACCACAGTCTACTAATAAGGTGGTGTTTCCGTGTGATATTACCGTTGCATTGCCTCGACTACCACTACCCAGCGAGGAAAAACGCATTACAGAGCTAATTGTTCCTGAATCAAATTCAATAAACGTTTTGCAGTATCAGACGATGTACGTGTTTGTTCGGCATCTAAAATGATAACTTTTGTATTTGCCGCATCAGAAATCAACTTAATGTAATAATATTCTGCAGGTGCTTTTTCAGCATCATCTTTCCAGAAAGCTAATTTACTTAATAGTCCTTCTTCATCCACTTCAGCTTCATTAAATGGATCTAAATAATGAATAAAGTAGGTGCCAGCTGAACGATCTCGATCTTCAACCGCAAAGCCTTTACTATCTAATACACGGCCCACTTGGCGCCATACTGTTGAATATTCATCTTCAACAACTAAGGCTTGATGACCACCTGTTTCATCCATAATAATGGCGTTCACTGTTGCCACTTTCGGCGCAGCCGCTTGTTTTTGTTTGATTTCTTGTTGAGCTACTTGATGCAGACCACCTAAATACTCAGCGATTTGACGTAACATTGCTTCATTTTTCTGAGTGTTTTCTTCAAAACCAGCAGCACCCACATAAACTAAGGCGTGTTTTGATGTATCGCCACGTTCCATTCTTAAGCGATAAGCATAATCATCACTGCCAACAACCGTATCCATCAGACCAATACGTTGATCTTGTCGTTTGATTTCGATGCCTCTTTGAGCCCAAAAATCTACTAGGTTTTGCCAAACAATTTCACGCGTACTTGGTACGATTAAGTGACGCTTATCACCCTCTCCTGACAAAGAAGGTTTTACTTGTGCTTTGACATTATATTTAGTTGCCAATGGATTAGTGGCCGCTTCTTCAAATTCAGAATAAGTGGCAGTACTGTTTCTCGTGCCTGCAATATCATCATTAATGCGAGTGGCACTTAAATCAGGTGGAATATCTAGCGGTGGCATTGTTTCAGCTTTACGGTATTCCTGAGTATTATCTGGCACAACCTCATCAAGAGCAGGCAAAGAGCCACAACCACTTAATGCCACTGATAACAATACAGCTAATGAAGAATATTTATAGTTCATGTAGTTAAGTTCACTCACAATTAATTTAATGCGCCAGCCGCTAACAAGGCTTCTCGTACTGGCTGATGATATTTTTCTGATAATACGGTCATTGGCAAACGTAATCCAGTTGGAATTAACTTCATTTCAGTTAATGCCCATTTAACAGGTATAGGATTAGCTTCAACAAATAACCGCTCATGTAACAATACTAAACGATTATCAATCTCTCTAGCGACGTCTTCATCACCTGATAATGCAGCAGCACACATCATATGCATGGCTCCAGGTGCAATATTGGCTGTTACTGAAATAGCGCCAACACCACCGGCTAAAATAAAATCAACCGTATTGGCATCGTCACCTGTATAGATCTCGAGACTATCACCGCACAATGATTTAATTTCGCTGACTCTTGCCACATCACCCGTTGCTTCTTTTATGCCCACTATATTGTCTATAGTTGCCAGTCTTGCCACTGTTTCTGGCAGTAAATCACAGGCAGTACGACTAGGTACATTATAAAGGATCTGCGGAATATCAACGGCTTCAGCAATCGTTTTATAGTGCAAATATAAACCTTCTTGTGTCGGCTTATTATAATAGGGGGTGACTAATAGAACACCAGCAACACCTAAGTCTTTTGCATGTTGTGATAATTCAATTGCTTCAGAGGTTGAATTTGAGCCTGTGCCAGCGATAACCGGAATGCGTCCATTAACCTGTGAAACCACCTGACGAATGACGTCACAGTGCTCTTCAACCGTTAATGTTGCTGATTCTCCTGTTGTACCCACAGCAACAATAGCATCACTACCGCTACTGATATGCCATTCAATCAACTTGTTTAGGCTGTCACGATCAAGCGAACCATCTGCTTGCATTGGTGTAACTAGCGCTACCATACTGCCGCTAAACATGTTCAGGAGACTCCAAAAGATAAACGACTATGGTACTTTGCCAGTGTACATAAGACAAGATCCCTGTCATTAAACACTATAGAATATGCGTGCTATCTAATGTATATTTTAGCCACTTCACTCTATGACAGGAAATTACAATGAGCAGTGTTCAACTTGACCAAGCCGTACCTAACTTCGAACTGCCAAGTACTGGTGATACTATTTTCAATTTGTCAGACTATAAAGGTAAGAATGTTGTTATCTATTTTTACCCTAAAGATAATACACCTGGCTGTACCTTAGAAGGTCAGAACTTTCGCGACAATATCGCCGAGTTTTCAGCGCATGACACAGTGATCTTTGGTATTTCACGCGACAGTGTTCGTGTTCATGAAAACTTCAAAGCCAAACAGGAATTTCCTTTCGAACTTTTATCAGATGCGGAAGAAACAGCATGTGCACTATTTGATGTGCTTCATTTGAAAAAAAACTATGGCCGCGAATATATGGGCATTGTGCGCAGTAGCTTTTTAATCGATAAAGAAGGTGTTTTACGTCAAGAATGGCGCAAAGTTAAAGTAAAAGAACACCTCGACGAGGTTTTAGAGGCGGTAAAAGCACTTTAAAGTACAAAAAGCCCGGCAGAAAAACTTTTCTAAAGGGCTTTTTTTTTCACCATCTAGCAATCCCGCGTCCTCTCTGACTTGGCATTGAGTTATCCCAAAGTTATCCACAGAATACCCCCTATTTATCCACCGCTTGCTATTCCCAAACCACATCATCTTGTGGTTCAATGACTAAAAAACCACTACAACTTGTGGTTTGCAGTTTTTACCCAATATATTCAGGATGCATAATTATGGCCGGCGAATCAGTAGCTCCAGCGCTTTCAACTTCACAATATCAAGTCATTCGCCGTAACGGTAAAGTCACTGACTTTGACAGCAGTAAAATTGCAGTCGCAATCACTAAAGCATTTCTTGCTATTGAAGGTGAATCTGCTGCCGATAGTCGTCGTATTCATGACACTGTTGCAGATATTACCACACAAATTTCTGCCAACTTAACCCGTCGTCTTGATGATGGTGGTACGGTTCATATTGAAGATATTCAAGATCAAGTTGAATTAGCTTTGATGCGTGCAGGTGAATATAAAACAGCTCGTGCTTACGTTTTATATCGTGAGCAACAAAATCAAAAACGTATTGAAGAAGAAAAACAACATCCTCACGCAGTAACAGATTCAACAATCAATGTTATCGCTGCTGATGGTAGCAAAGCGCCGCTTGATATCAACCGTTTACAAAACCTTATCGCAGAAGCGTGTGAAGGCCTTAATGGAGTAGATGGCACGGCTATTTTACGTGATACACAACGTAATATTTTCGATGGTGTTGCTGCAAGTGATGTTGAAAAAGCATTGATTATGTCAGCACGTACCTTTATCGAAAAAGATCCTGATTACAGTGCTGTTTCAGCTCGTTTATTGATGGATAACATCCGTCGTGAAGCCTTGACCTTTGTATACAATACACCTCGTCAAGCATCACAACATGAAATGGAAGACATCTATCAAGACTACTTCACTCACTATATTCAACGTGCAATTGATCTCGAATTATTAGCACCTGAACTGGCTCAATACGATCTCGAAAAATTGGGTGGCGCACTAAAACCTGAAAACGATTTCAACTTCACCTACCTTGGTTTGCAAACGTTGTATGACCGATACTTCATTCACCAAGACGAGATACGCTTTGAATTGCCACAAGCATTTTATATGCGTGTTTCAATGGGCTTGGCGATTAATGAACTTAACCGTGAAGAACGCGCTATCGAATTCTACAACTTATTGTCTTCATTCGACTTTATGAGTAGTACCCCTACCCTGTTTAATGCCGGCACATTACGTCCACAATTATCATCTTGCTACCTCACATCAGTACCTGATGATCTTGGTGGTATCTATGATGCAATGCGTGACAATGCACTTTTATCTAAATATGCAGGTGGTTTAGGTAATGACTGGACTCGTGTTCGTGGTCTAGGTTCACATATCAAAGGCACTAACGGTAACTCACAAGGTGTTGTGCCTTTCTTAAAAGTTGCCAACGATACAGCTGTTGCCGTAAACCAAGGTGGTAAACGTAAAGGTGCTGTCTGTGCATATCTTGAAACATGGCATATTGATGTTGAAGAATTCCTAGATTTACGTAAAAACACCGGTGATGATCGCCGTCGTACTCATGATATGAATACAGCGAACTGGATCCCTGATTTATTCATGAAGCGTGTGGCTGAAAATGCGGATTGGACTTTATTCTCTCCAGAAGAAGTGCCTGATCTACATGACTTAACTGGTCTAGAATTTGAAGCAGCGTACACAGCTTATGAAGCTAAAGCAGCTGCTGGCGAACTTCGTAATACTAAAACATTCCCAGCCAATGACTTATGGCGAAAAATGTTAGGTATGTTGTTCGAAACAGGTCATCCTTGGATTACATTTAAAGATCCATGTAACTTGCGTTCACCACAACAACACGTAGGTGTTGTACATAGCTCAAACCTGTGTACAGAAATCACGCTAAATACCTCTGATGATGAAATCGCAGTATGTAATCTAGGTTCAGTCAACTTGCCACAACATATCGGCGAAAATGGCTTAGATTTAGAAAAACTACAACGCACAATTAAAACTGCAATGCGTATGTTAGATAACGTAATCGAATACAACTACTACAGTGTTCCACAAGCACGTAAATCTAACTTACAACATCGTCCTGTTGGTCTAGGCATTATGGGTTTCCAAGATGCCCTATACAAAATGCGCCTACCATATAGCTCTGATCAAGCGGTTGGTTTTGCAGATACTTCTATGGAAGCCGTTAGTTACTACACAATCGAAGCATCGTCTGATTTAGCCGCAGAACGTGGTAGCTATAAGTCATATGAAGGTAGTTTGTGGAGTCAAGGCATTATGCCAATCGACTCTATCAAAATCCTTAAAGCAGCACGTGGCGATTACCTGCAACAAGATGAAAGCCAAACATTGGATTGGGAATCATTACGTAGCAAGATCAAATCGCAAGGTATGCGTAACTCAAACACTATGGCAATTGCACCAACAGCAACGATTTCAAACATCTGTGGTGTCAGTCAATCGGTTGAACCAACCTACCAAAACCTATTCGTTAAATCGAACTTATCGGGTGAGTTTACCGTTATCAATCCTTATATGGTAGATGACTTGAAAGCACGTGGTTTATGGGATGACGTCATGATCAATGACCTCAAATACTTCGATGGTAGCTTGCAGTCTATTGACCGTGTACCAGATGAATTAAAAGCCTTATACGTGACTGCATTTGAAATGGATGCACGTTGGTTGATTGAAGCCGCTTCACGTCGTCAAAAATGGTTAGATCAAGCACAAAGCTTGAACTTATACATGGCTGAACCATCAGGTAAGAAGATGGATAACCTATACAAACTAGCTTGGGTACGTGGCCTTAAAACAACCTATTACCTCCGTTCTATGGGTGCGACAGCAGCAGAGAAAACAAGCAGTGCAGAACGCCCAGCAGTTGTTGCAGCGCCAGTAGCACCAGCGGCAATAATAGCTGCTCCTACACCTGCACCTGCACCAGTAGAAGCAAAATCTGAAGAAGATGAATTCATCTTAGGTGAAGGTCAAGAAGCACCTCAAGCCTGTTCAATTCTTGAACCTGACTGCGAGGCATGTCAATAATGTTAGATTGGGATGATCCTTTTGCAGCACCGGAAGACAAAGTAGACACAGATAAAAGTGTAGCCGCTAATGAACCTGTCGTAGCCAATGTTACAGGTGTACCAATTGATACAGCATCGGCACCAGCAATGTCATTGCCACACGCAAATGTTGCACCAGTTAATGCTGATGATAAACGTGTAGTTAACGGCCAAACAGATGTGAATCAATTAGCCCCGTTCAAATATCCTTGGGCATGGGAATATTTCCTTAATGCCAACAAGAATCACTGGACACCGCTTGATATCAACATGGCACAAGACGTTCATGATTATCGCCATAAACTGACACTAGAAGAACGTCATGTTTATGAAAATGTCATGGCCTATCTCACCACGTCTGACATCTTAGCAATGCGTAATATCGGTCTTGCCGTAATGGAAAAAATGACCGCCCCTGAATTACAAATCTATCAGGCGCGGCAAGTGTATGAAGAAGCATTACATACATGGACATACCAACATTGCATCGAAACCATTGGTCTTGATCAAGGCGAAATTTACAATCGCTACCGTGTTGTACCTGAAATAAACCAAAAGATTCAATTGGCTAACCGTCGCCTTAACTCAATCATGAGAAGCGACATCGATCTGACTGATCGTGACGAACTCGAAAACTTCGTTATGGCTTATGCCTTCTTTGGCGCTATTTTTGAAGGTTGCTGGTTCTACAACGGCTTTAGCCCAATCTTTGCCTTACAACGTCGTGGTTTAATGAAAGGTACCGCTGAACAACTTCAATACATCATGCGTGATGAAGTATTACATGCCTCGTTTGGTATTCGAGTTGTTAAACAAATCATCAAAGAAGAAAATGTAGTCTTAGATCCTGCCAAAATTCAAGCGATGTTCGAAGAATCAGAAGAAGCAGAACGTATCTACTCAGGCTATGTACTTCGTGACCCGATATTGGGTTATTCAAAGGAAGATCATATCGCTCAATTCCGTTTCATCGCCAACCGACGAGCGAAACAACTTGGCTTTGCCGAACCCTTCCCAGGAGCAGAAGCCGCCCTCCCGTGGCTCGATGAACAAGCCAATATGAAGAAAGAGAAAAACTTCTTCGAAACGAAAGTCACCGAATACCAGACAGGTGGAGCACTTAAGTGGGATTAAATGAAAAGCCCGATACTCATTTCCACAAAAGTTGAGATTTGGTTTTCGCATAAGTTGAGATTAAAAAAGCCCTCGTCATTGAGGGCTTTTTATTTTTAGAGTTGAAATGTCAATTAGGTGCCAAAAGCGGTCACCAGTGTAGCTCTTGCCGCATTGTTAGCATACAGAAAGGCATGATTTATTGGTTTATACGCTTCCATAAATAAGCAATAGCAGCGATAGCAGGAATAATGAGTAGCACGACAACCATTGGTACGCTTTCTTTAATGACTTCTACATTTAAAGCATACACTGTAATTGCATCAGATATATCCGTGAGTAAGCGTACAATAAGTATTAACAAAAGAGCCTTGTGAGATTTAAGGAACAAAGCGATTATGATCCCTAAAGCCACCGTTATGTTTCGGGTGATGTAAAGTAGAGTTACATAATTCAACTCAGTGACATCTGGTATAAACTGTGCTGGATTCATGGCTGTGCCAGCAGAAAAGAAAAGCACTAAACCTATTTGCAAAAGTACGATTACCCATACCCAAACAGGTAAAAACTTAGTTGTGTCATTCATACTCTATCCTCTAATATTCATAGTTTTATGAAAGCTAACTTATTGTTCAGCCAATAACTATATTCACATCAGGAAAAATAAAATGGGATAAACTCATGTTGGATTATCCCGCTTTCAGTATTAATAATTTAGCTGATTGCTAACTCATCTTACGATACTTAATTCGTTCAGGCTGGTGATCTTTGCCAAAACGTTGACGGTAATCTTCAGCATATTCCGTATAGTTACCTTCAAAGAACACCACATTAGAGTCACCTTCATAGGCAATCATATGCGTACAAACACGATCTAAGAACCAGCGATCATGCGAAATAACGACGGCTGAACCAGGAAAGGCTAAAATCGCTTCTTCCAGTGCCCGTAAGGTTTCAATGTCCAGATCATTGGTGGGCTCATCGAGTAGTAACACATTGCCACCTTCTTTTAACAGCTTTGCCATATGTAAACGATTCCGTTCGCCACCAGAGAGGTCTTTAACAAATTTTTGTTGGTCAGAACCTTTAAAGTTAAAACGACCACAATAGGCTCGAGCAGGTGTCTGATAGGTGCCCACCGTAATCATGTCATTCCCTTCTGAAATCTCTTGAAATACGGTGTTATTGCCATTGAGATCACGTGATTGATCGACATAGGCTAATTGCACCGTACTGCCTAATTCTATCGAACCTGAATCAGCTTGCTCTTCGCCAGCGATCATGCGGAAGAGCGTAGACTTACCCGCACCATTTGGACCGATAATGCCAACAATCGCACCGGCAGGAATAGATAAACTTAGATTTTCAAGTAATAATTTATCACCATACGACTTAGTGACATTATTTAACTCGATCACTTTATCACCTAGGCGTGGACCAGGTGGAATGTAGATTTCTTGGGTTTCATTTCGCTTTTGGAATTCACGAGAATTCATTTCTTCAAATGACTTTAAACGTGATTTTGATTTGGCCTGACGGCCTTTAGCCCCTTGTCGTACCCACTCTAATTCAGCTTTAATGGCTTTATTATGTGACGCTTCCGCTTTTGCTTCTTGTTGTAGACGTGCATCTTTTTGTTCTAACCAAGCAGAATAATTACCTTCATAAGGTATTCCACGACCACGATCTAATTCTAAAATCCAACCAGCGGCGTTATCTAAGAAGTAACGATCATGCGTAATAGCAACCACAGTACCTGGGAAATCTTGTAAAAATCGTTCAATCCAGGCAATTGATTCAGCATCAAGATGGTTAGTTGGCTCATCAAGCAAGAGCATATCTGGGTTATCGAGCAATAAGCGACACAGTGCGACACGACGACGTTCACCACCCGATAATACCGCAACATTGGCATCCCAGTCAGGCAATCGCAGCGCATCAGCAGCACGTTCAAGTGCATTATCTAAATTATGGCCATCTTTCGCTTGAATTAAGTTTTCTAGCTCAGCTTGTTTTGCTGCCAAGGCATCAAAATCAGCATCTGGCTCAGCATAAGCAGTATAAATAGCCTCTAAGTCATCCATTGCCTGTTTCACATCAGCAACAGATTCTTCAACAATTTGTCGAACCGTTTTGGCATCATCCAGTACCGGCTCTTGAGGTAGGTAACCGACCTTAATATTCGGCATCGGTATGGCTTCACCGATATAGTCATTATCAAGACCCGCCATGATTTTTAGTAAAGTAGATTTACCAGAACCATTTAAGCCAAGCACACCAATTTTTGCACCGGGGAAAAATGACAGCGAAATGTCTTTAAGAATTTCACGTTTTGGCGGCACAATTTTGCCAACGCGATTCATGCTATATACGTACTGGGCCATTTTGAACTCAAGTAAATAAAAGATCTGATTTTACCTACGATACATTCATTTTACTAGAGATTAATCAATCATGGCTTTGGTCGGTAAGCGACACTTTTATCGAAACTAGAGGTTGAACTCGCCTACCGATTTTGTTTGCCACAAACGGTCAGTCACTCTCGTAACTATCGTTACTTGAAGTATAATTGATATTAGTTTTGACCAATCAAGCACTATTAATTTTCTCTCAGTGCGAGTAATCTTGAAATTTAGAGTGTAATTAATATAAGGACGGCTCTAATGATAGTCTCACCAGAAGGTATTTACGTTGTTAGATAATGTTGCCAAAACAAAGAGCGAGTTGCTAGACGAGAACCAGCGTTTACAAGAACGCATTAGTGAACTCGAAAGCATTGCATCTGAACATATGAGCGATATGGAGTTACTACGAGACTCGGAGAGGAATAACCTTGCTTGGCTTGAGTATTCACCAGTTTGTACCAAAATAATATCTCTCGATTTAAAGTTGCAGTATATGAGTTCTGCAGGTGTTGTCGCGCTTGGTATTGATGATATCACTGAATATTATAGCCATCCCTACCCCTTTGAGTTCTACCCTCAGTCATTCAAGGATGAGATGAAAAAGAACCTAGAGAGAGCCAGAGCTACAGGTGAGATTATTACTCAAGAAGCCCCTGTGGTTGATACCGATGGAACTGAACTGTGGTTTCACTCCACCATTGTTCCTGTCTATGATGATAACGACAAAATGGACTACATCATGGTTGTATCCCTAGAAACAACCAAACGTAAACAAGTTGAAAATGAGCTGCTTCAGCTTAATGATAAACTTGAAAACCGCGTAGCAAGCCGTACCTTCGAATTAGAGATTGCTAACGCACAATTGAAGGCGCTCAGCGAAACTGACCCTTTAACTAAGATAGCTAATCGTCGCGTGTATGAGTATCGTATTCGTAGAGAAATTGCAAATACTAAGCGAAATCAGCAGCCTCTCTCACTATTAATGATTGATATAGATTACTTTAAGCAATACAACGACAATTATGGTCACGAAGCTGGCGATACTGTACTCAATACAGTTGCAGGAGTCATACAGAATACAGTGCCCCGAGAGACTGATTTAGTTGCTAGATATGGTGGAGAAGAGTTTGTTGTCATACTTCCTTATACAGGTTTGA